>ERZ1292629.180-Hain-H43-01um-R1-180-length-65991-cov-23_pt1 | contig 65991 bp, 64 predicted proteins | sample MGYA00564399_ERZ1292629 | MGnify/ENA primary metagenome ERZ1292629 (study PRJEB36523, sample SAMEA6512636) | groundwater metagenome | collected 2019-01-08 | study: AquaDiva: Metagenomics assemblies of 32 groundwater samples
TAATGGCAAACTTTTATCATCTGCCATTTCTATCTTAAGTTTCTCCAGCTCGGCAACTTTGTCCATATTTGTCCGCCCGCTCGGGATCGAACCGAGGACCTTATCCTTAAAAGGGATCTGCTCTACCAACTGAGCTACGGGCGGATGTTTAAAAATATATATGAAATAAGGTTAAAAATCAAGACGATTAAAAAGCTTCCAGTAGAAACTGTTCAAAGGCGGACTCGGCATCAAGGCCTTTTTTGCGGGCTTCCGGCAAAAGATAGGAAATTTTAGAAATAAAGGCTTTTAGCTGTTTTTCGGAGAATTTGCTAAAGTTCTTTCTCAAAAGCATATCTTTAATCTTCCAAAAAAGAATACCGGCAAGCTCTTCCATTTCCACTCCCCTATCTATGGCTTGGCGAAAATAAATCCACATATTCAGCTTATCTTTTTTTTCAAAAGCACCAGCAATTAAAAAATTATTAAATTTCCCCTTTTTTTCTTTGGGTAATTCAAAAATATTAAGTTCCGCGCGTGCTTTTTTAAAAGCGTCCAGCGTTAGTTTGTTCAACTTCCCTTCTAAAAAAACAAAAGAACTGTCCGATTGACCCATAAATTCTAACTTTTTCAAGATAAAATCTCGTGCTTCTTCCCTCTCAAAAATGTTTTGGAATATTACTGCGCATTTTGAGAAAAAAAGTCCTGCACCGGAATAAAGGCTTTCTATTTGGATTGGGTCAAAATCATTTCTATTTATAAAAAAAGTTTCCGTGCCGGCTGGCAATGATTTTATGAATTTTTCATAACTTGGAATTTTATTTTCAGCGTCATCACCAGAGAAAAGATACAGCATAAATATTTAACAAATTAAAACCTGACCGATTTCTTGTATTCTAAATAGGGGACGCCATATTTTAGAGCTAGAATTTCTTCTTCTTTTTTTAAGAACGTTAATTTTGCGATAACAAAGGAAACAAGCGCAAATAAAACGACAAAAAAAGCATTAACCATCAGCCCAAATCCTAGCATTAAGAAAAAAAGGCCGAAATTGGTGGGAGTTCTGGTAAAATAATAAGGTCCGTGGCAAAAAGTTTCTTTATTTATAATATCTTTTTTTAAATTTCGTGATGTTTTTTGCGCCCAAAGAATTAAAAATGTGCCGAATATTAAAAGAATGAAACCGAGAGGCATCACCATAGAACTATTAAAAACCTTAAAATTGAAAACCAGATCAAGGCAAACGCCGATTAGAAAAAAAAGAAAATAAACAGAGTATGAATGCGCTAAAATTTTATGCACATTATGTTTTTGAAGATGTATTTTATCATTTTCCATTTTTTTAATATACCATAATTATTTAACTTCGCCAAAATTATCTCCTACGCCAGAGTGCACTTCTAGGGGAATATCGGTCTGGTAATGTAAATATGACCTTTCTAATACACTCTCCATGGCACTTTTTATTATTTTATCAGCTTGCGACAGCACGTTTTCATCTATCTCATAAACCAGCTCATCGTGTATTTGAAGCACTAAATGAACTTTGTCTAAAATTCCTATTTTCTTCAGGTCCTCTTCAGCATATCTGATAGCCAGCTTGATAACATCGGCAGCAGTGCCTTGAAGAGGAGCATTGGTGGCGGTGCGTTCAGCCATATTTTTCAAAAAAGGAATTCTGGAATTAATGTTGGGGAAATACCGTCGGCGACCAAACAATGTTTCCGTAAAAGAATGTTCCAGAGTAAATTTTTTCACTTTTTCCAAATAATCCCGTACGCCGGAAAATTGTTTAAAATAATTATCATAGAATTTTTGCGCCTCTTCGCGCGTACCTCCCAAATTTTTGCGCAAAGCGGATACGCCCATACCATAAATAATACCGAAGTTTATCACTTTTGCCCGACGACGCATTTCATTATTGACATCTCCTAATGGAACGCCGAAAACAAATGAGGCGACCCCGGCATGAATATCTTTTTTCTCGCGAAAAATTTGAGTCATCTTTTTATCACCCGAGAGCATCGCAACTACACGCAATTCAATCTGGCTATAATCAAAAGCGGCCAGTTTATAGCCTTTAGAAACTATAAAACCATCTCGGATTTTTCTGCCAAGTTCTGTTTTTATCGGCAAATTCTGTAAATTCGGGTCTTGGGAAGAAAATCGGCCGGTCGTTGTGCCATTTTGCAAAAATTTGGCATGTAGTCGGCCATCTTCGCTCGTCATTTTAGGGATTACATCAATATAAGTAGAGAGCAATTTCTGCAATTCTCGGTAAGCTAAAATTTCTCTGATAATCGGATTGTCTTCTTCTAATTCTTCCAAAACTGAAACTTTAGTGGAAAAAGATCCGCTGGTATTTTTCTTTTTAACCGTTTTAATGCCCATCTGGCCGAAAATTACTTCTCCTAACTGTTTGGGTGAATTGATATTGAATTCCGTACCAGCCATTTTATATATTTTTTTGGTAAGAATATCCAACTTTTTATGGTATTCATCTGATAATTTTTTAAAATACTTCTTATCTATTAAAATTCCATGGTCTTCCATTTTTTTCACTGTGGGTATAATCGGCTTTTCGATTTCTTCGTACACTTTATCCAGACTTTTCTCTTTTAACTTTTTAAAAATATAATCATAAGCTATTTGAAAAGAATTGGTTTTGGCCAGCCTCGCCGCCCGCTTCGCCGAATCGAGGCGAGAGTCTAGGCGGGCAAAAAACAAAATATCTTCCAAATTTGGATTTGGTATATCTGAATTAATAAGCCAAAGGGCAACACTGGCCTCTTGAAGAGCCTGAGGGTCCACAAGAATATGTTCGGAGGAATCTTCGCTGCGACCAGAATTATCTTGCCCTTCCAAGATGGAGGGCGAATGACGGAGAGCATATTCTTGCGGACCCTGGTTGGTTTCAAAAAAGTTTTTCAAGCGCGCAAATAAACTCCGAAATTCAAACAGAGCGAAAACTTCTTCTATTTTTTTTGGATTCACGTTCTCCCAAAAAGTTCTTGAAGGTAAAATAAAATTTATGGCCGCATCGGTCCTAATTGTTGCCAAAGTTTTTGAAAACAAAGCTTCTTCCTCATTATTTTTAAGCAATTCAATCATCCGAGGACTAATGCCGACTTTTATAAAAAGTTTTTCGTCCTTTTTAATCTTTTTATAAATTTCTTCTATTGTCCCGAAATTTACAATCAAACTTTTGGCGGTCTTCTCGCCAACACCCTTAATACCAATAATGTTGTCCGACGGATCACCGCGTAATCCTTTGTAATCCGGTAAAAGTTTTGGCTTAAATCCGAATCGTTTTATGACCGCGTCTTCGTCATATAAAATAGTGTCATTAATGCCTTTTTTTAAAGTGTAAACTTGCACTTTTTTGTCATCAACCAGTTGCATAGTGTCCATATCGCCGGACGCGATGATAATTTTAAAATTTTCATTTTTTTTATATTTCTCAACTATCGTCCCCAAAACATCATCGGCTTCAAAACCAGGCGCATCGTAAATAGGTATATCAAAACTCTCGAAAATCTGGCGAGAATTTTTTAGTTGCACTATAAGAGCATCGTCCGCCTTTACCCGACCAGCTTTATATTTATCATAGGCCTCATGTCTGAAAGTTTTCTGTGGCAAATCATAACAAGCGACAATATAATCCGGCTTTAGTTCGGTAATTATTTTCATCAGCATGCTGGAAAGTCCATAAAGCGCCCCAGTGGGTTCGCCTTTGGAGGATAAAAATTCCGGCAGAGCGTGGTAAGCGCGATGGATTATGGCGTGAGCATCCAGTAATACTAGTGTTTTATTATCTTTGGGCATTTGCTTAATTATATCACCAGTTCAAAATTTCTCTGTCTGTTTTTGGTATGAGAAATACGGACAAAATGAGTGTTCTTGGGCATAGCTTTTATAACATTTTCCGGCCATTCAATAAAAACCAAATGTTCTTTTTTATTAATAATTTCTTCCCAGCCCAGATACAATAATTCTTTCTCATTTTTGAGACGATAAGCGTCTAAGTGAAACAATAACTTATATTTTTTATTTTTAAGAGAATATTTTTTTATAATAACAAAAGTTGGGCTGCTGATTTTACTTTTTATGCCTAGATGCTTGGCAACAGCTTGAGTAAAGGCTGTTTTGCCGGTTCCTAATTCCCCCGAAAGACCTATCACCAAAGCGCCTTGGTGTTTGATGCCTTTTTTTAGTATTTTATTAAGAAATATTTTAGCTATTTCTCCAGTTTCTCTGTCATTTTTTGAAACTTTTTGCATATTTTAATACTAGCATATCCCCATATTTATCAATATTATCTTTTAAAATTAAAATAGGATATACTTTAACTATAATGGCTTTGTTTGATGAAGAAAAACAAAATAAACAACTGGAAGACTTACACAAACAAGAAGAGGAGCAACTGGTGGCAACCTTGGCCGAGTCTAAATATGGCCTCCCGTATATTGATCTCTATCGCCTAAGTGTGGACAATGAAGCGCTTCGGGCAATATCCGAACAAGATGCCAGGAAAATGAACGTTGCGCCTTTTAAACTTTTTGGGAAAAATATTTTTATCGCTCTACATTCTCCAACGGATGATCTTATAAAAAAATTGAAAGAAGATATGGAGGGAAAAAATCTGGTTCCCACTTTTTATATGGTGTCAACGGCCAGCATAAACAAGGTCTGGGATAGATATAAGGAAATTTCAATGGCGGAAAGTTCGCGGGTAGGAGGTTTGGAGATTTCCGGAGAAATCCTGAGAGAAACTGCAAAAAAAATAGAAAAAATACAGGATATCCAGAAAATGGTAACGGAAGTATTGGAAGAAAATAAAATTCATAAAATTTCCCACCTACTGGAAATAATTCTGGCCGGCGCAATCGCTATTAAAGCTTCGGATATACACATCGAGCCACAAACAGATAGGGCCAGACTGCGATTGCGCCTCGATGGCGTGCTGCGAGATGTGAATTTTTTCGGGTTAGATGTGTATCGCCTGCTTAACTCGCGAATTAAATTATTATCCGGCATGAAATTAACTTCCAAGATGGCGCAAGACGGGCGTTTTAGTATTATGGAAGAAAAAGAAGAAATAAGCATCCGCGCTTCTCTTATCCCCGGAGCATACGGTGAATCAATCGTTATGCGTATTCTGGATCCAAAATCCATCCAAGTAAAACTTGAGGATATGGGAATAGAACCTTACCTCTTTTCTGTAATAGAACAAGAAATTGCAAAACCGAATGGTTTGATTTTGGTTACCGGTCCGACCGGATCCGGAAAAACAACTACTCTTTATGCTTTTTTGCGAAAAATTTATTCTCCAGAAATAAAAATAATAACCATTGAGGACCCGGTAGAATATCATTTAACCGGCATAACTCAAACCCAGACGAATGATGAAAAAGGTTATACATTCTCGGAAGGACTGCGTTCAGCTCTGCGCCAAGACCCGGATGTGGTAATGGTCGGTGAAGTGCGCGACAAGGAAACGGCGGAAATTGCCGTGCAGTCGGCTTTGACCGGCCATATGGTTTTCTCAACTCTCCACACTAATAATGCGGCTGGAGTTATTCCCCGCCTAATTGACTTGGGAGTAAATCCAAAAATTCTGGTATCGGCCTTGTCTCTTTCTATTGCCCAACGCCTGGTTCGCAAGCTCTGCTTAGTCTGTAAAATTGAAAAGGCTCCCACCGAAGAAGAAATGAAAATCATAAAACTAATAATGGATGGGATAAAAAAGGAAGGCAAAAGTCTTTTGAATTACAATATAAATCCTGATGCGCCTCTTAAGCTCTTTTCGGTTGTTGGCTGTGATAAATGCAATATGACCGGATATAAGGGCCGAATTGGTATTTTTGAAGCAATTAAAACAGATGAAGCAATCGAAAAGATAATGCCGGAAAACCCGAGCGAACGGGAAATTAAAAAAATAGCCAGTGCTCAAGGAATACTTTCGATGCGCCAGGATGGTATTGTAAAAATACTAAACGGCATCACCTCGTTTGAAGAAGTGCAAAGTGTTGTTGATCTTAATGAGGAGTAATTTTCTACCAAACAAAAAAGCATTAATCTCTAAACAATCCTTTTGGAGCTGGGCCCCAAGAGTAACAAAATATTACAGGATAGTTCCAGCGAACTAATTAAAGTGCCAAAACGTCCTATGCAAATTCGTATAACCGATGGCTGATTGCTTAGAGATTAATGCCTTCTTAAAAAAATCTCTGTATTACATTTTACTATGATAAAACTCCCGTCAAATGCTATAATGTGTATAGCTATGTGTATATTGTGTTAATAAAACAACGATATCAGAAGTATAGCATAATATTAAACTAATGTCAAGTAAAAACATAAAAACCCCAGATAAATCAATAGTAGAAAAAATCACCAATAATGATGATTCTTTTTTAGACCAAACTCTTCGCCCTACTCGCTGGGACGAATACGTTGGCCAAAAACATATAAAAGACAATGTCAAAATCCTGTTGCGAGCAGCCGAAGAGCGCGGGCACATTCCCGAACATATTCTCTTTTATGGGCCCCCGGGATTGGGAAAAACTACCCTGGCGCATCTTATCGCCAGGGAAACAGGCAAGCCAATGAAAATTACTTCCGGGCCGGCAATTGAAAAAGTCGGCGATTTGGCTTCTATTCTAACTAATCTGACTGCGGGTGATATTCTTTTTATAGATGAAATCCATCGGCTCAATAAAATGGTTGAGGAAATACTCTATCCGGCTATGGAGTCCGGCGTTTTGGATATCATCATCGGCAAAGGGCCGTCAGCCCGCACTATCCAGCTGGACTTACCACCCTTTACTCTTATTGCAGCTACCACTCGCGTGGCTTTGGTATCTTCCCCGCTCCGTTCCCGTTTTTCCGGCGGAGTTTTCAGATTGGAATTTTATTCCAATGAAGAAATCGCAAAAATCATACAGAGGTCCAGTAATCTTTTAAAAATAGAATTGGAAGAAGAAGCATTAAAAGAAATTGCCAAGAGAAGTCGCTTTACTCCGCGCACCGCAAATTATTTCTTAAAGCGTTGCCGGGACTTCGCTCAAGTGCACCCCGAAGGATTCCGCAAAAGCGGAACCGACGGGGCAGGTAAAAAAATTATCAGCAAGGAAATGACAAAAAGTGCCTTAGCTATGCTCGCCATTGATGACATTGGTCTGAATTCTTCCGACAGAAAATTTTTGGAAGTATTAATTGAAAAATTTAATGGCGGACCGGTGGGATTGAAAACCATCGGTGCCGCAATGTCCGAAGAGGAAGCCACGGTGGAAGAAGTGATAGAACCATATTTAATCCAACTTGGTCTTTTAGAACGTTCTCCTCGTGGACGTGTCGCTACTAAAAAAGCATATGAGCATTTGGGGTTTGATACTAAAGAAAGTCAAAATAAACCTGCCTCGACTAGGCAAGGCGGGCTTTTGTAAAAAATAAATGAAAAAGTCGCTAGGACTTTTTCATTAAAAATAAAAGTGCTAACGACTTATGATGGGGAGGGGGCGAGGAGCGCCCCCTCTGTACTTCTCGCCAGGCTACAACCGGAGCGTGGCGACGTAGGTCTTCTTCTCGGTGGCGGCGATGCCCAGAACGGTAGTGCCAGCGTGAACGGTGGTATGCCTCTTCATTGTTGCTCCTTTGGTTGAGACAGCCCTTTGGACCCACACTTTGTGCGGAAAGAGCTGTTCCTTTATATAATATCATAACTATTAAAAAATATAAAAGTTATCCACAGTTTTAAAAAAGTGTTAAACTTCTATTATGAGAATTTTAGGAATAGATCCCGGATTTGAAAGATTGGGTATCGCGATATTGGAAAAGAATAAAAATGACAGAAAAGAAAAAGTAATTTTTTCGGAATGTTTTAAAACATCCGCCAAATTGGAATTTTCGGAACGGCTACGCCTGATAGGTGTGGAAGTAAATAAAGTAATAAAAAAATACAAACCGGAAGTTCTGGCGATTGAAACTTTGTTTCTGACTACCAACCATAAAACGGTTATGCGCGTCGCCGAAGCACGCGGAGTGGTAATTTACGAAGCTGTACGAGCAGAACTTGATATTTTTGAAGCTTCCCCTCCCAAGATAAAAATAGCCACAACTGGTTATGGAAGGGCAAATAAGGAACAAATAAATAAAATGGTTAAAATTTTGGTGGAAATAGATAAAAATAAAAGTTCCGATGATGAAATGGACGCTATCGCTATAGCTTTGACTGCTTTTGCGTGCATGAAAGGTTAGCAGTATAAGTTATCCACATACTCTATTGCCAAGCTTTTTAGATTTTGATACAAAGGAGGAAATTTGAGCCAAAGGCTCATCCGCCTCTGGCGGAAAAGAAAATTATTAATAACTAAAAAAACAATTTTATATGCATGACGAGGATGAAGAGATAGAAGATGGTTTTCAAATAAGTGATGATGAAAATACGGATGACTTGGAAGGAATAACCGATTTTGGACTAGATGAAGAAGACCCGGATAAAGACAGATAGAAAATAAAAACGCCCCCTCGGGCGTTTTTATTTTTGCATAATTTTCACAAATCTTTTCTTGCCAATTTTAAGCGTTAAGTTTTCAGAAATTTTCAGATTAACATCTGTAACATTCCCATTTTTAGATAAATCATGAACTGCGTTTTCTAAAACCAGTCTGCGCCATTCGCTTTTAGAAGATAAAATTTTATTTCTAACCAAAACTTCGCTTAATAATTCCCCGTTGCTACATTTTATTTCTTCCATTTCTGTTGGAATTTCTTTTTTTTGAAAAGTGTTAATAAAATTTTTTTCGGCTTCTTCGGCTTTTTTTTCTCCGTGGTATATTTTCACAATTTCATAGGCAAGTTTTATCTTTTGGTCGCGCGGTTTCTCTTTTATAAAATCACTAAAATTCAAGTCGGTGCAGATTTCAAAACCCAAAATAATCATGCCATCAGGCCAACTCATTACTTTGCCAAACATGTCATTGGCTGAGTCGTTCAAGGTTATCATATTTCCTTCAGTCTTTCCCATTTTTTTACCGGTTGAGTCTATCAACAATTTTGTAGTTAAAACAAACATTTCTTTATTGCTTTTCCTTTTCATCAAATCACGACCGGCCAGCATGTTAAACATTTGGTCATTGCCACCAATTTGCAAATCAACATCCATCGTTACAGCATCATACGCCTGGAAAATAGGATAAAGAAATTCATGAACATAAATTTCTCGGCCAGCCTTAATTCTTTCCTGAAACATACTTCTGGTAAGTAAATTTGAAACCGTAAAATGAGAGGCCAATTCTAACATGTCTTTTGGAGTAAGTTTATTTGTCCATTTTTCATTATGGAGAAAACGAACATTTGATTTTTTTAAATCCAAGATTTTACTAATTTGTTTTTTATATCCCTTTGCGTTTTCTAAAACCTGCTTATGGGTGAGTGGTTTTCTGGTTGTTTGTTTGTCTGAAGGATCTCCAATTTGCGCCGTAAAATCACCAATTAAAATAATCACTTCGTGGCCGAGGTCCTGAAATTTTTTCAATTTGAGAAGTTGTACTAAATGACCAAGATGCAAAGTGCTCCCTGTTGGGTCAATTCCATAATAAAGCCGGATTTTTTTACCGGACATTAAAACTTTTTCAAGCGTAGACTTATCGGGATATACCCTTTCTACCCCCCGTGTCAAAATTCCTTCTATTTTTTTAACATCGGTTATCACTTTCATGCTCGAATAATAGCATATTTTCTGCTATAATTCGAATAATGTTGAGAATATTACGAAAATTAGAAAAATTATATACAAATAAAAAATTGCTAAAAAATCTAATACTACTCTTGGTGAGTATTTTTATTTTGGCATCCGGGATAATAATTATTTTGCTTTCTTCTTTGAAAATTCCTGATTTTCATTCTTTTGAAGACAGGAAGGTTGTGAATTCCACCCAAATTTATGACCGGACGGGGAAAATTCTGCTTTATGACATTCACCAAGATATAAAAAGAACTAACGTACCTTTTGAACAAATGAGTTTGAACATAAAGAACGCGACCGTCGCGATTGAGGATTCTGAATTTTATAATCACGGCGGAGTGCGGGTAACTTCAACTGTTCGGGCTCTTTTTTCTAATTTATTCCATATCGGGATAGGCGGCGGGGGCTCAACCATAACCCAGCAATTGGTAAAAAATACTCTTCTGACACAGAATAGAAGTTATGTCAGAAAAATAAAAGAATGGGTTCTGGCCATAAAAATAGATAACTCTATGCCTAAAGAAAAAATTTTAGAGGCCTATTTAAATGAAGTTCCCTATGGCGGAAATGTTTACGGAATAGAAGCAGCGAGTAAAACTTATTTTAATAAAGATGCGCAGGACTTAACACTGGCGGAAGCGGCTTATTTGGCATCCATTCCGCAATCCCCGACAACACTCTCCCCTTATGGGAAAAATAAAGATAAACTGGAGGCTAGAAAAAATTTAATACTCGGAAGGATGCTGGAACTTAAATTCATCACCCAAGAAGAATACAATAAAGCAAAAAATGAAATTGTGGCATTCACTCCGCCAGCCACCATGGGTATCCGAGCGCCGCATTTTGTCTTTTTTATTAAAGATTATCTGGAACAAAAATATGGCGCTGAAATGGTGGAAAGTGGCGGACTTAAAGTCACCACAACTCTGGATGTCGATTTGGAAACAAAAGCGGAACAATTTGTAAAAGATGGCGCACTCCAAAACGAAAAAGATTGGAACGGGAAAAATGCGGGATTAGTGGCAATAGATCCAAAAACCGGCCAAATACTGACAATGGTTGGGTCAAGGGATTATTTTGATAAAACTATTGACGGTAATTTTAATATAACAACAGCTAATAGACAGCCCGGGTCCTCTTTTAAGCCCTTTATTTACGCTACAGCCTTCAACAAGGGCTTTACCCCGGACACAGTGCTCTTTGACCTGTCTACAGAATTTCAAACAACCTGCGATGCTTATGGCAAAACTCTCCCCGGACATAACCAGAAAGATTGTTATAGGCCGGATAATTATGATGGAAAACACCGCGGACCGATGGCCTTGCGAGACGCCCTAGCCCAATCCATCAACATTCCGGCGGTTAAACTTTTCTTTCTAGCCGGGCTTCCCGACTCGCTCAAAACAGCCGAAAATATGGGCATCAGTACGCTGGGAGACATTGGCCGGTACGGGCTTACTTTGGTTATCGGAGGCGGTGAAGTATCGCTTCTTGATATGACATCAGCTTATGGAGTTTTTGCCAATGATGGCATAAGAAATTTATACACCGGAATTTTAAAAATAGAAGACACGGGCGGAAAAGTTTTAGAGGAATTTCAGCCAAATTCGCGAGAAGTTTTGCCGAAAAATACCGCTTTAACTATTTCGGATATTCTTTCGGATGAAAAAGCCCGTGTGCCGACTTTTGGATCACACTCGGCTCTTTTTATACCGGGGAAAAATGTGGCCGTAAAAACCGGAACGACGAATAACAACAAAGACGCTTGGACCATCGGCTATACGCCATCTATCGTGGTGGGTGTTTGGGCTGGTAATAATGACAACATCCCAATGAAAAAAGGAGGAGCAGCAGTAGCCGGGCCGATTTGGAATAAATTTATGACTGAAGCGTTAAAAATTTTACCGAGTGAAAGTTTTGAAAAGCCAAGCCTGGAAATCGACCCAACCAAAGTGAAACCGGCCCTTCGTGGATTTTGGCAGGGAAATGAAAACTTTTTTATAGATAAAATTTCCGGGAAATTGGCCACCCCTAATACGCCTAAAGAAACTCTGCAGGAAAAAGTGATAACAAATGTGCACTCGATTTTGTACTGGGTAGACAGAAATGATATTTTAGGACCGGCGCCTTCAAATCCAACCGATAATCCGCAATTTAACCACTGGGAAATACCCGTGCAGAATTGGTGGGCGCAGAATAAAAGCAAATATCACATAACAACGTTAAGTGAAAAACCAATAGAATTAGATAATGTACACACCAATCTAAATAAACCGAGTGTTTTTATTGTTGAACCAAATAGCGTCACGACCTATTTACCTAATCAAAAAATATACCTTAAAGTATCCAGTTCCGGCATATTTCCCCTGCAAAAGATGGATATTTTCATAAACAACGTATATTTGGAAACAGAACAGCCTCCATTTAATTTTTCCTTTACGCCGGCAGAGTTAGAAAATCTGCAGAGTGATAATGAGTTAAAAATAATCTCCTATGATACTGCGTATAATCGCAGTGAAACAAACTTGGTCTTTAAAGTGAAGCAATAGTTATTGTATAGCCCGCGGAGTTTTTTTGCTCAAAGATTCTTTTAGTTTTAAAAAGATTTGATCTTGTTTAAGGAAAATTTCGTTTTTATAAATGGGTTTGATGTTTAAATAAACTATATTGTTTTTTATTTTTATATCTTTGGAGTTTATTTCTACTTTAATAATTTCGGAGATAATGCTCCTGATGGATTCTTTTTTGCCCTCTTCGGAAAGAAGGATTTTATTAAACCTGCCGAGTAAATCTTTTATTTCAATCATTCTGGTACTAAAAAATTTTAAATTTTTATTATATTAATTAATACGGAGTAAATCTTACCTATTCATCGGCATTATGAGATAGGTAAACGACGAATCGGAAACAGGAGAAATGACTATTGGTTTGGAAGCTCCAGACAACTTTATAGAAACACTATCGGTGGTAAGTGATTGGAAACAATCCAAAAAATACTTATAATTAAAACCCAACTCAATATTCTCTCCGTTTATAACAGCATCCAAATATGTTTTGTTTTCCCCAATATCATTATTCACAGACGAGAGCTCTAAAATTTTTTCCCTGGGTTTAATTAAAAGGTTAACCTGATTAAACTTATCTGAAAAGATATTGGAAAGTTTTAGCGCATTTAATAAATCCTGTTTAAGCACCACCACATCCGTTGATGAGTCTTTTGGAATAATTTGGCGATAATCGGGGAAAATTCCATCAATTACCCGCGAAGTCAAATAAATATTGTCGGAAGAAAAAGAAATCTGATTTTTATTAAAACATACCTTTATAACACCCTGGAACTCCCCAAAAATCTTTAATATTTCAGAAATATTTTTAAATGGGACAAGAATTCCCAAGATTTCCTCAAGCCCTTTTACTTTAATTTTCTTTTCCGCCAACCTGAAAGAATCAGTGGAAACAAAAATTAAATTATCTTCGTTGGTGTACATAAAAACACTTGAAATTTCGGGTTTTATATCTGAAACAGAGGAACTATAATAAACCGATTTTATGCCCTCAATCAATTTTTTCGATTCTATCTCAAAACTGGTTCCGGTAACTATCGGGATTGTTGGGAAATCATCACAGGGCTGACTTTTTAATTTTATTTGACTCTTTTTTGTCTTAATCAATAAATTCCCGTCCTTGTCTTCAAGGTGTATGTTTTCATCCTGAGAAACATTGGAAAAAACGGCATTTAGTATTGCCCCAGAAACGGCTAATGTACCTTCCTTTTCTATTTTAGCGGGAATTTCAACTTCAATACCAAGACTTAAGTTTGTAGACCTGAGTTTCAAAGACTTACCGGATGCAATTAATAAAATCGAATTCAAAACCGGCAGGGTAAGATTTTTTCCGGTTATTCTTTCTACTTGGGAAACCATATTTTTAATTTTTTCAATTGAGCACTCCAGTTTCATATATTTGTTTATATCTTTATATTTAATTTATTAATAATATTAGTTCTGTTGATAAGTGGATAAATAAATTTGCGTTGTTTTTTATAATTGCTTTTGTTTTTTGTTTTTAACTTAGGTCTAATAATTATTTAACAACTATTTAAACATAATTCTTATTTGCTCTAACTCCTGTAATAATTGCGGGTCATTTTTTAAATCCGTTTTAATTTTTAAACATGAGTGTATAACTGTGGTGTGATCTTTCCCGCCCAATTTTTGTCCGATTAAAGGATAAGAAACACTGAAATCCTCTCGAAGCAAATACATTACAACCTGTCTGGCTTTGACTATTTCTTTTTTTCTGGTTTTTTCATAAACAGATGATTCTTCCAGTTTATAATATTCGCTTACTATTTTTACAATATCTTTTATCGCCATATTTTTCTTGGGCTTCATGTTGTTTTTTAACAGATTTTTTACTTCCAGCACCGAGAGAGGCTTATTTTTCAAGCGATATTGGCAAATAATAAGATTTAGGCTTCCTTCTAGTTCGCGGATATTACCTTGTACGGCTCCAGCTACATATTCTATTATCTCTTGATCTAAATCAACATTAAATTCACGAAGTTTTACTTTTAAGATTGCCAGGCGAGACTCATACTCCGGTTCAGAGACATCCACTATCATCCCGGCCGCGAAGCGGGATTTTAAACGGTCCGCCAATTCCGGAATATAATTCGGGTGCTTGTCGGAAGAAAAAATAATTTGCTTATTGTTTTCGTGGAAAGTATTGAATGTGTGGAAAAGTTCTTCTTGGATCTTTTCCATTTTGCCGATAAATTGTATGTCGTCTATGATTAAAAGATCATATTTGCGGTATTTTTCCTTAAAATAATTTGCTTTGTTGTTTTGCAGCGAGTTTACGAAATCCGTCGCAAACTTCTCCAAAGTCATATAGTGCACTTTTTTATTCGGGTATTTGTCTTTGATTGAATTTCCGACTGCTTGAATCAGGTGAGTTTTCCCAAGCCCCGTGCCCCCATAAACAAAAAATGGATTGTATCTGGTCCCCGGGCTTTCTATTATCGCCTGGGCCGCGGCGTAAGCGAGTTCATTAAAAGTTCCCACAATAAAAGAATTAAAATGATAGCGCGGGTTTAAATTATCCTCCGGGTTTATGTATAAATCTTTCAAAGGCAGTTCTTTTTCCACAGCCTCGTTTGCCGTTGCCGCTTCTTGCCTGACGTTTTCTGTTTTAGTAATAATATATTCTACGGCGCGCATGTTTTCATACGCGTCAGCTATGGTTTTAGTGATAAGTTTGTGATATTTATTTATGAGCCAATCACGGACAAATTCATTCGGCACTCCAATATAAACAATACCTGTGTCCTCTTTTATAATGGAAGTGTTTTTAAACCAAGTACTAAAATTTGCTTTTGATATGCCCGCTTCGATTTCAACCAGACAATTTTTCCAAAGCTGTTTTGTATTCATAGTTCCGTATTATACTCTTTATAAACTAGATGACACCTGCAAAAACTTATTAACTCTGTTGATAAGCTGTGTAAAACTCCGACGCCCATTTATGGGGTCGGAGTCCGACTTCATGTCGGACTTTATTATATTTGATTTATTCTCCATAATATTATAGACTCTACTACATGTCACAAACATATCAACCCAAAAAGAGAAAAAGAGCCAAGACTCATGGATTCTTAGTTAGATCTAGAACTAGCACCGGGAAAAGAGTGTTAAAAAGAAGGCGTCAAAAAGGCAGAAAAAAACTGTCTGTTTAATTCACGCCTCTGGCGGGACAAGCTATGCTTCCTAAAAAAAATAGAGCCGACAAAAAGGCCGTAGAAAGAATCTTTAGAGAGGGTAAATTTGTTAATTCTCCCAATCTAACTTTTAAATTTATATTGGCCAACAACCCCGTTCTTCCGCGTATTTCTTTCATTGTTCCCAAGGATATCGCCAAACTTGCGGTAAGAAGAAATTTATTAAGGCGACACGGATACTTTGTTTTAGAAAAACATATTAAACAATTCCCTTCCGGGCTCCTGGGTGTTTTTATTTTTAAAAAATATCAGGATGATGTTCTAATACTAGAAAATGAAATTGAAAATATACTTTATAAAATTAATTAATTTTTATCAAAAATTTCTATCTCCCCAAAATAGGTGTGTATTTTATCCATCTTGCTCGGAATACACAAAACAAGCCATAGAAAAATATGGCACATTGAAAGGAATTTACTTGGGATTTTCACGCATCTTGCGCTGTCACCCATGGCAAAAAAATCATATTGACCCGGTAAAATAAAAATTCCAGTCTATTATAAAATTTATAAAAGGTGGACTTTCCGGTATTTTAATATAAGATTAGAATATGCTTTCAAATATTTGGAATACTGTTTTATATCAGCCATTACTAAACGCCTTGGCTTTTTTAGTGTCAATTATCCCTGGTGGAGATGTCGGTCTGGCGGTTATTATTCTTACTATTCTTGTCAAGATTATACTCTTTCCTCTTTCTCAACGTTCTATTGAAAGCCAAGCCCAGATGAATATCCTTGCTCCCGAGCTCAATAAAATAAAGGCCAGCGGCGTGAGCAAGGAAGAACAAGCGAGACTTACTTTTGAGCTCTACAAGAAACACAAAACCAATCCATTTTCAGGATGTCTTCTGGTTCTAGTCCAAATCCCCATTATTTTTGCTTTATATTACGTCTTTTTTAAAGGAATAAATTTCCAAAGCGGATTACTTTATTCTTTTATTCATGTCCCGGAAAATATAAATATGATTTTTTTAGGAGTTCTTGATATAACTAAAAAAAGTTTAATTTTAGCGATTTTAGCGGGCGTTTCCCAATACTTACAGGCGTATTTTATGCCCAAACCCGCCGTTTCCTCGAGCGCTAGCGGTTCTTTTCAGGACAGTTTTACCAAAAGCATGAATATGCAGATGAAATATATTTTCCCATTCATTGTTGCCTTTATTGCTTACAGTATTTCCGGCGCAGTTGCGCTTTATTGGATTACTAGTAATATTTTTATGGTGGGACAACAGATTTATATTAAGAAAAAAGAGTTTAGTCCCGACGTAAGGTTGGAATCCCGACCAGAAAGTGTCAGGATAAAATAATTTTATGGATAAAATTGAAATTCAGAAGTTAATAAGAGAATTAATTGAAAAAACCACGGTAAAATTAAATGAAATTTCCATTACCGAAGACGGGCCTAAAAATATGTGGATTTCAGTAGAAGTCAACGAACCGCATTTTTTCGTTTCACGCGAAGGCGAGGGATTGCATGCTTTAAATCATCTTGTCCATAGAATTATTGAAGCCAAAACTTCCCCTATCCCTGGGATAGGGGAACCCTCTCAAAGAAATTTAGGTATTATTATTGACATAAACGGTTTTCAAAAAAAACACATAGAGAATATCCGCGCTGTGGCCCATATGATGTCGGAACGAGCGAGATATTTCAAATCCAACATAGAGATTGACCCGATGTCAGCTTTTGAGCGCAGAATTATTCATGAATTTTTATCTGAGGCCCAGGATCTAAAAACCGAATCCGTCGGCACGGGACGCGCTCGCCGGGTGGTAATTAAATATATTGGCTCTATTTAAGTCCCAACTCCCAAAGAAAAGAATCTTTTTTATTTACAAAAAATAAATAATTTTCACCTTCGTCCATTGCCAGTTTAATGCCATCAATTTCTTCCCCGCCTTGACTCGGCGAGGCAGGTCCTCCATTTAGGGTAATTGGGTCTAAAACCATGGTCGCATTTCCACTTTTGATATCTATTTTCCAAAGTTGGTCCGAAAAAGATATTTCCCCTTGGTACCAAACATCCGGATATTGGCCCACATTAATGGATTTTGGCACGGCGCAATAAACAACATCGCTCATTTTGCCCCAAGCACATTTTTCCGGCAGAGTTTTTACCCCTAGCGGGTCCGCAACCTTTGTATCCAGGTGATAAACGTTCAGTGATAAATTATCATTACCATAAAGAACAAGTTTCCCATTAGGGCTGGCGAGGGTGGTGAGTCCGTTTATATTACCGAAGATTTTGTTTAAATTTTTATTATTCGGGTCCATTGCATACATATACCCCGGCAGGCCGGATGAAGGCTTGGTGGTGAAGGTAATCATTTTACTATTCGGCCAGAGAGACAGCCATTCAGTGAATGGCGAAACAAAAATTTGCACTTTCTTATTATTCAATAAATTGAGAGTCGTGCCGACCATATTATCTCCAACATTAAACAGATAAAATACACTTCCGGCATCCGGTGACAGACTTATATCTTTAATGTCTTCCGGCAAGAAGGACCCTTTTACTTCATTTGTCACTGTCGTGTCCGCACCCAGGTATTCTTTCGGAAGATTACCAACAAAGGTTTCAATTGTTTTACCATCTGTTTTTAAATATCTCATAACTACCGACCCCCCTTTGTTTCCAAAATATGCTTCGTAGATTTTAGGTATTACTGTTGTGGAGAATTTTCTTTCTTCTATTTTATCCGCAAAAGTTTGATAAATATTTCCGCTCGCTTTATCTACATATCTTAAAGCCAGCGCAAATTCAGTTAGAGGCGGGGTTGGTTTTGTTGATGTTTTTTTTGTCGTGGAAGTTGTCGCAGGCGCAGTTGAAGATCCCGAGTCTGTCGAAGGAGTGGTTGTTGTGTCTGTCTGTGCCACTATTGGCACATTTTTTAATCTTTCTTTTGTAAATATTGTAAATCCTGCGATAGGCATGCTGGAAACTTTTTTTAATTTTATTTTTTGTATTTCTTCTCCAGGGCCGGGCTGGTACCCAGAGATGTCAACTGGAGGTGTCGCGGTCGGAGGTGTTGGTTTACTAGTGTTTCCAAACGGATTAAATCGTGAAATAAAATTTGTGCCCTGGCTTTTTTCTCCCGGTGCAGTTGTTCCTTGGCGGAAATATAAAAATCCAAACACTGCAATTATAACAATGATTAGAATTATTATTAAAAGTATTAAATTTCTTTTTGACATATAATTTTATTATGGACCAACGTGCCAATGATTATTTTCCCATCGATATGGTCCAGTTGCTGTTGGGTATCTCTGATTATTGACTAGAGTTCTTCCACCCGATAAATATTGATTTAATTCTGGTGTCGGCCTAAGGTCAACAGTAGAACTGTTAAGCATATGACTAGTGTTTCCAGTTTGGGCGCCATGTAACCAAGATTCTGTTCCACCACTGATTTGTATGTTGCATCTACAACCTTCCTGTATTGCTCTCACAGCACTAACATCAAGTCCTCTCGTTGAAGTGCAGTTTGTTTGGCCGACCGTTGAGCATTGTGAGTTATACACACTTACTCCATATGGTAAAGTTGCAATTTGTCCAACTGTATTGTCCCAAGGTGCGCCAAAAACAGCTCCATTAGCATATCTCCCGTTTACTGGTATTTGTGGCAGATCGTCTATACCAACCTCTACCGTTACAGCTGTTAAACTTGATAAATCGGTTTTTAATATGTCGGGGTTGATTGTGGAAAGAATTAACCAAGCGCCCAGGGCCAAAAGAAGTCCAAATATTGCGCCCGTAATTTTTTCCTTGCCGTGCTCTTTGCTGGAGATTAGCTCGCTTGTCATATATTCAATCCCGCCCATCACAATCATTATCACGGCCAAAACAGCACAGATGCCGATGAATAGTTTTATCATTAAATTCAAATATGTGCCTAAGGCGCTCTGGTCTGCGGGGTTAAAATTTTCACCCATATTGGGCAACGGAGCCAAAAGTTGATAAGTCGGAACACACGAATTACCATTAGGTCCAATGACTGTTCCCTCTGGGCACACAGTATCGGCCGATCCAAAATAAACAGGAGCGGTTAAACCAACCAAAATAAACGTCAGAGATAATAGAATTGTTGTTTTTTTAAATACATTTTTCATTTTAAAATTCCACATTAATTTCCTTACTGGCTGTTACAAAAATTTTATCCCTATTATTAACTTCAAGTTTTATTTTTGATGTTCCGGAAACCCCGGCTTGCACTTTGAGCGGTATTAAATTTTGTCTAAGATAATCCACTATGTTTACCGAATTATCGTTGATGGACCAATTCCATGTAAGTGTGGGAATTCTTATATCTTTGGGCGATATGAAATATGGCGCTGCTTCTATAACCTCATCGCCCTGTATCCTATGTCCGTCAGAAAGCGCTTGTTCCCAAATTGTCCCAAGATTGGCATCGTTTTTGTAAAATACAATTTTTGGCTGCGTCATTCCTATGTTTATGCTTGCTTCCGATGAATACTTTTGGTCAATGGTTGATGCCACCACTGATATACTATTTAAATTTTCCAGATAATCGCTTCTATAGGTAAAGGAATTCTTGCCATAGCCCGAGGCCTCCTGCGAATTGGTATAATCCTGTGTCCAAGCATAAACCATATTACTGGGATTAACCATTTGAGAGCCACTTTTTATTTCTGGCATAGCCACTACTTTTACATTACTATCAGGTGAAGGCAATGCTTTGCCTTTATAAAATGGCGGGACATAAGAATCATTTGCCTGCCAGAGCAAAACCATAGCAGCAGGCCTTAGTATTATTTTTTTTTCTATATCGCCGTCAGGCAACACTATGGTAGCGGTAACCGTTGTTTCTGAGCCGGCTGTCGGAGCTTGCGTAGAAAAAGATTTCTTGCCGATTCCCGATAAAATACTTTTACCGTTTACTGACCAAGTTATCAAAATAGTATCCAAATTGTTCTCATAGCTATTTAAAATAATGCTCGTGTTTTCGTTAGGAGCCGGATTGGGGGGCATCGCATCTATTGATATACTGCTGGACAAAGCGGCCTTTGCACTAAAGGGCAGAACAGCCCCCAATAATATAAGTGTTGCAATTAAATATAATAATAAAAATCTAAACTTCATAATTTAATTGTATCATTTTTTAATATCAGCTGCTTCTTGTTCTTGTTTGGCTTTTTTGTTTAATAATATTTGTGAAGGGTCGGAAGTAATGATTTGGTCCTCGGTGTAAGAAGCAATGACTTTTATGGCGACATGTTTTAGCCCGGCGAAAAATATACCTTCTCCGAGACCAGATTCTAAAAGCAAATATTTTTCCTCATCTGTAAGATTAAAAGTTTTTTGCAAGATATCGATCGTAGTCGGGGATTGTTTTAAAAGAAGCTGAATAGAAGAGTTGGTAATGATTGGCACACCATACGGAGATTTCATAAAATCGGCTGCATCTTGAGTGATGGTGGCGAGACCTAAATAATATTTTCTGCCTCTTTTCGCAATAGAATATAAAAATGACGCGGTGTCTTCGGATTTCATCATCCACCATGCTTCATCCACTACCAATAAACGTTTTTTTAAATTCTTTCGTATGGCGTTCCAGATGTAATGCATAATTATATACATTGCGACCGGTTTTAATTCGTCTTCCATGTCGCGAACAGAAAATACTACGAATTTTTTATTAATATCCACATTTGACGGCCTGTTTAAAAATGTTGCCCAGGAACCTTTTGTATATTTCACCAATTTTGCAACAACCGAATCACTCCCATCCATTCCCGAGAGCACCATTTCAAAATCCGAAAGGAGCGGAGGCTCAATATTTGAAAAATCCGATTCCGGGGTAATATCTTTCATGGCATAGGTTTCTGAAATAGCCCGGTCCACCATTGAATCCTCTTCCGGAGTAAGACCGCCCAGCATCAATCTAAAAAGTCCGACCAAATTGATGATATTCGAGCGCAAAATGTCTTCAGCTGTTTCGTCCTCGCGCGGTATCGGCAAATCAAACGGATTAATATGATGATCGGAAGAAAGGGAGATGTTAAAATATCGTCCGCCGACGGTCTCCGATAAAAATTCATATTCTCTTTCCGGATCTATTACAATAACATCGGTATCAAACATTAGCGATCTGATAATTTCCAATTTTGTCGCATAAGATTTTCCCGAACCTGATTTGGCGAAACAGACGGAGTTGTAATTTTCCAGCGAGAATCTATCAAAAATAACCAGACTTGAATTATGCCTGTTTACACCATAAAGTATTCCTTTGTCGGAAGTGAGATCAAAAGATATAAATGGGAAAACACTGGAAAGCGGTTCCGAATTTAATTTTTGGTGGATATTTAATAAGTCGGTGTTTATCGGTATAACACTTTTAAAACCCTCTTCTTGCTGGAAAAGCGCCGGTTTGATGTAGATAAGTTTTGATTCCAGCATTGATTTTATTTCACTTTCAATTTTAAAAAGATCCAAGTCGTTGTCCGCATAAATTGTGATGTAAATACCGACATCAAACATTTTTTCTTGCGCTTGTATCAGATTGTCGCGAAGCCCTTCCAGGTCCTGATAGGCGGTGTCCAGCATCGGGTCGCGCACCATCCCTTTGCTCTCGCGCACATTTATCTGGCTTTGCACCTCCGCCACTTTTTTCTGAAATTGTCGGAGCATCAGCGATGTATCTATCGGATGGATGAAGATTGAAATATCAAAGACTTTATCTAAATTGATTATCGGAGAAAACCAATTATCGGTCAAAAACCTTGGGTAAGATATTATAAAAAAAGTGCGGGCAATTTTTTCACCCAAATTTATTGATTTCGGCTCAATTTTTAAAGCCGATGGCGCAATAACGTCTTGAAGCTCCAGATTGGCTGATTCATAAATTTCTTCCGGCAAGACCGCCAAAGTGGAGGCCCGCGTTTCTCCTCCGGAAGATGTTTTTTGTTTTCCAAATAATTTTTTTAAAAATTCCATCATATTTTTATTCAAGCTTAATCTTTCCTTCTACCGCTCCCGGGTTGAAAACTTTATAAAATACCTCCACTACTTCTTCGGTGCCCAATTGGGCCGAGTTTATGCCGCAACGGACAAGACCCTGCTGAATGACAGACACCCTTTCTTCCAACTGAGATCTCTTTTCCTCAAAATCCACTTGCTTTGCCACTCGCGCCTCTTCCTTGTTCTTCCTGGAAAATATCTTCCCTAATATTCCGGAATCTGATTTTAAAACAGTGTGAGTATAAGGCACTACCACGAAAAAGCTCTTTGTCATTATGCTTACCGTCTCGGTAAAGTTTCTGATAAACTCTATATATTCTTTGGTTTGCAATTTAAGCAACGGCTCATTTTGCACCTTGATTCTGTTTTCCAAAAGCAGAAGATAAGGCCTGATATCCAGCCTTCTGGATTGGACCGATATTTGGATGGGAAAATCCAAAGTATTGAGAAAATTTTGGAATTGCAGGATAGTTGCTTTTTGCTCATCAGCTGATTTCAAAGACAAGTTGACTGAATTGGCGAGTACGATGGCTCGGAGCTCGCCGTTTTTTAGTACGACTATCCCATCGCGTACTTCCTTAATCGGTATAAATTCTTGTGTTGCTTTTGCATTTAAAGCCATAATTTTATTTTTACTTTATAACTGATTTTCCTTCTGCTTGCTTAAATCCAACACATCCAAACTCCAAGCCAAATCCCGCAACCTGCTTCCGCTTAATTTTAATCCACTTTCGGACATCATTTTGATTTTTTCCGCATCGCTTGAGATGGATTGCTGTTTGATATTATTTTTATTTTTTTCCATGCGCTTTTTCCAAATATAAAGTTTATTTTGAGTGAAATATTTGAATCCCGCTTCAAGCATGCTGATAAAAGGTTTATTGTTCGGACGATAAAAAGTAAGCATTAAAGAAAATCCGGCGATAATTAAAATCGGGATAATTCCCATGATAAGACCTAATAATTTATAGAGTACAAAACACAAGCCCGCTCCTCCAACCAAATAAGCAAACTCCCTAAAAGTGAAGGGGCCGAAAATCTTATCTTCTATGTCTAAAAATTGTGGAACTTTGAATTGCATGTTGTTTTATTATTCCGGTGGCAAACGATACGGGTCTTCTTTGGGAGGATAAGAGGCGAGAGGAGTTTTGGTAATATTTTCCAAAGAATGTTCTGTTTCCACTATCGGAGTTCTTAAGGGGCCGGATAATTTTTGCGCTGACATTGGGGGTGTTTCCGCCCCGCTTTGTGTCGAGGCAGGCTTTTCTTGTTTTTCACCCTCTTTTAGTTCTGGGATAGTTAAATCCGGTTCAATAATTTTGATACCGGCAGAATTCAATACTTGCATATCGTTTTTTTTCTCCTTTTCGGCTCCGGGCGATATAGGTTTTGTGAAAGCATTTTGAATAGGCGTTTGGGTTGTTGGAGTTTTCTTTGCAAATATTTTTTTTCGCTCGGTGCTTTTTATCATTTCTTCTTTTATTTTTGCAAAGACCAGCTCATTCATTTCATTAACCAGCTCGTTTGCCTGAGCCCTGCTAATCTTCATCCGATTTTCCAATTCTTTCGGGTAGTCTTTGGGGTTTAAGAGCCCGCAAAGCACTAATTCTGTTTCCAGCTCCAAGTTTCCCAATTGCTCAAAACTGTATCCTTTTCTCTCTCTCATTCCCAAAATAATCGCCTTCCAATCAACCGCGTTAATGGCATTCAACGTTTCGTCTAGCAACTGAGCTTTTGCTTTTTCTATTTTTATTTGTAATAAGTCTATTGTATCGTTCATATTATTAATTATATGGTAAATTTACTTTTTATGTCGTCCATTTTCCCTGGTTTAATTGGTATATTTGTTTTTTCTTTCCCCATGTTCGGGGCGTCGGGAGCTGGGACTTCGACTCCTTCAAGTATCGGAGTCATGAAACTGGAATAATTTCCACCGGACAGAATAAAACTAAGTGTCTGTTCCGGATTTGAATTTTTAGTCTTTCCGCTTTTTTTAATATTCTCTATAAGAATATCATTAATTGGAGTGAATATTTTCTGTATCACTTCTTCGGTTATTTTATTTGCTTCGTTTTTACTGGTGCCCACTTCATTTTCAATACTTTGCGCGTAATATTCTGGGTCAGTGAGACCAATTAATACCAAAAGAGTTTGTACTTGTAAATCATTTATTTCAACCTCACTAAGCAAATATTTTTTACCGATTTCTTCTACAATTTGTTCCCAACCAGAAGCATTAATCACTGTTTGATTTTCTTTAGACAACCTTGCTATTTCCCTTTTTATTATTAATTTTAATTTTTCTGTCATAAAAAAATTATGTTCTTGTTCCACTTTCTAATTTTGTTTCCATCACTATATCATGAGCAGCTTCTCGAGATGCAGACTTGGTGTATGTTCCTCCACTAAATACAAAGCCCTTTGCTCGCGACCAACCAGTCTGTTCTGTTTCAGCGTATTGTCTGTTTCTTCTCACATTCTCTGTTTTTATTGCTTGAGCTTGAGCTCTTTTCTGTCCTTCTAAGGCTTCAATGTCGGTACCAGTTCCTGTTTCGATCGTAGATACCCCAGCACTATTTGTAAGCATGTAATTTCTTCCCCCTCGGAAATCTTTTTTATTTTCTTTTGCAAAATCTAAGTCACCATTTGCTGTTGTTAAGGCTGCTCTTGCGGCTCCCTCTCCAGTAGTACCCTTAGCCGCATTGAACTTTTTCTCTGCATCGTTTACTTCCTGTCTTTTCTTTTCAATCACTTTATCAAGTGTTTCAATTACTTGTGCGTTTTCACCCAATAGACCCTGTAGATCCATTTCTGTTTGGTGCAATGCTTGTGTTAGTGGTTCGTCTTCTCCCACTTGAAGTTCTTTTGCTCTCTTCTGTCTCTTTTCTACTTGTTCTTTCTTTCTTTCCGTAAATCCGCCCTTTTGCGCTTCACCGAGATGCATACCGGTTGCTCCTGCTAAATCTTTACCAGCAATTTTTACTCCACGAACATCAAAACTTCCAGTGCCCACGGCTTTCGCTCCGCTTCTAATTAATGTTGAACCAAATTTTCCTTCACGTTCCCTTCTCTTTGCCCATTCAGATTCCGCAATAGCAGCGCCAGCTCTCCCGACAGTTGCTCGGCCAGCAATTGCTGCTCCGCCCACCGTTGCCCCTAGAGCCACCCCGCCTACCACCTTCAAGCCCTTCATTAATGCTTCTCCCAAAGCCCCGGATCCTTTTTTAGCGAAACTAGTCGCTTTCAAAAGAAGAATTAAAAGTACCAAGGCAGATATAACAATGAACAGCATTATTTCCATCCAAGTTTGCGGATTGGTTGTTCCTGTCGCATTTCCTCGTGCAATATTATCAAACATTTTTGCTCGTACTATCAAAAATATAACATACATAAAGAACATAAAAATCGGCGCCATAAATGCCACTGTGAGTAAGCGTTTAAACCAAGCATCCCAACCTACATACTCAATCCCGCTTAGTTTTGGCACAGATGAAGACATAAAAGCAAAAGGAGAAAAAATAATTAAAATCCAAAGCTCAATCAATCGGGAAAGGAAGCTTATAGATGCTATAAAAAATGCGTAAGCGGCAAAAAGCATAATTAACCCGGAAACAACAATAATCCCCATTACCAATGAAGCCGGTACCTGTGGCGCGTTAGATCCGAATAAAAATCCTACCAACTTAGCTCCCAGGTATAACGGACCAACAATTACTGCCGCCATAGGGGAGAAAGACGCCACCACCGGCTGTTTTGCTTTTTCAAAAAATTCTCGGGATAACAATTTACTGGGATTAAAAGCAGACGTAAAACCGCCGGAGATATCTTTTTCTCCTAGATTTGTTGCCGGTATATAGGCTCTGGGCTGTCCATCTACCGATGTCTCAACATTAATTTTATTGTAAAAAACCAATGCCAATATATTTGAAGAATCAATAACTACTTCCGTAAAAAACATGCTGAAGTTTATAAGCAGAGCGGTGATTATAACTTTCGCTATCATTTTTTTAACATTCGCTCCACCGAGTCCCAGAATTATTTGGATGGCAATATAGAGAAGAATAAGGATGAAGAAAATATTAGAAAGGTCGCGAACAACCGCCCAAGCGCTGGGGATAAAAGTTGACCCGGAATACATCTTACTGCTTAACGTAAGAGCTACCATGGCATTGAAAAGCATTCCTGACAGATAAAGCAATAAAGACGTAATGGGAATAAAAATATAATAAAGTAGATTTGTTAAACATCCTTCTACGGTAAAACTAGTGGGAGTGCAGACCGGAAGATTGTTTGCAAGTTGGTTTGTATCTTCCGGTACCGCCGGTATTGCTGCCGAGTTGGCTGCTATTGCTGCTACTGTTGCTGGTGATGGAGCTTGCGCATGCGCCTTTCCTACTGGACTAAAAAGTCCGACCAGTGCAATGAATATTATTATGTATGGTAAAAATTTTCGCATTTTTTAATACAGAGAAGTTGGGGACCCAACAGGAGTTGGGGCAGGTATAGATATAGGTTCAGTTGTTACCGGTGGATTTGCAGTCCATATTCCGCTTGCATTATCACACTCAATTTCTGTTGTTATAGATGGTAATGGTATACCACTACTACTATTACAAGTTCCCGATTCTACAGGAGGTGGTGGCAATGGCGTTGGGTCCCATATTCCTCCTACTAAGTCACAAGAGTTTTGTGTTGTATTGGTGGTTCCTCCATCAGTAGTACAAGCTCCTATCACTGGAGGAGTGGTCGGTGTTGGATCCCATATTCCCTCTACCGCATCGCAATCAGTTTTTGTTGTTTTACTAGCGCCACCGTCAGCTAGAGTACAAGTCCCAATTGGTGGCGGTGTTATTATTGAAGTTGTTAAAGTCCACGTCCCTCCTAATGAAATACAATCATTTTTTGTTTTTAAGCTAGGCATTGGCGTGCTATCGGTGCCTCCTACAGAACAAGTTCCTGGACGTGTGTCTGTAGACGATGATGTGTTGTCGGTGTTTAAACTAGAACCAGTCAAACCTCCCGTAACTTTGTCAAAGAATTTATTTAAAAGAGTATCTAAAATAGCAGAGATGCTGCCACCCACCGCCGCCCCCAATTCAGTTTTTCTAAAACTCGAGCTCACTGCAGTCATTATCTGATTTCCCACCACTGAGCCAGGAGTAGTAGCCACTAAACCGCTTGTTCCATCTGCTTTTAGGCAAGTGTTTGCTTTATTCCATGCAGCCTTGGCTGCATCTTTAGCTTCAGACCATCTTAAAGATGTTCTGTAGTCTGGTTCATCTGCTGGTGTGCCTGCTGGCGGGTAAGGGTGAGATTTTTCATATGCGGCATCATCCCATTGCGGTCTTAAAAATTCGTTTGTGCCGTTATTGTATGCGGGATTTATTGTCGTTGGACAAACTTTCGGAGACAAAAAACCCATTCCTTGGCTTAGGGTTGTTTGCACTTTCTGCGCGGCGTTCTGAGTCGTGCCCTGGAGTTTTCTGGCAAGCTGTTCGGTCGCCAGCATTTGAAAACCGAGATAATTATTTTGCGGATATTGCGTGTTGATTAAAAATCCATTCCATCCACCGGTGTTAAAATTATTTTGATAATTGTTTAACAAAGCGGGATCGTTGATAACGGCGCTCAAGCTGTATTGGGCATTTTGTTCAAATGTTCTTTTATAACTATCTACTGTATTTAAAATGAACTGCTTACCGAAAGGAAATTTGTTCGGATCGTAGCCAACCATACTTGTCAAGGTTTTGATTTCGGATTTCGCTATATCCTTGAAGAAAGACTCGGGATTTTGCAAGAAAAGCGGGTTTCCATGGAAACCGGAATTAATCCACTTCACAGTATCTTGGGTCATTTGCGCCAATAATCTCTTGGCGAAAGTTCTAGCAATTTCTTTCAGAGCCTCTTGTGCGATGTCTTTAAAGTGGAGACCTGTATTTACTGCAGTCGAACTTGAGGTTGTTGCGGAAAATATTGATGTTATTTTTGTCCACAAACCCGTTCCCGCAACCTCAACCACTGGCAATGCATATGCTTGTACCGGTTTTGATTGAGAAAATAAAACAGCAGGCACTAATATCACTATAATTAAAATAGAAGAGATGAATTTTGCCATTTTATTTTTTGTTGTCATTTTTAGTCTTCTTATTTTTATCTCTCTTATTATATAATTTTTCTTTTAATTGTTCAATTTTTTGCTAATTGCATTTGCGAGGTTATCAACAATCGATTCCAGCGCGATAGCGTTTTGACCATATTTACTTATTCCACCCAACGCTACAATAATATCAGTATCATAGAGTTTTATATCATTTAAATTTTCTTCTAATCTTTGAAGTCCGTTTATAAGATCTAAGTGCAGAAGGGCAAGAGATTGCGGTACTTCTGTCTTTTTCATTCCGTCTATAGAATTACTTATTTGTTTTATGATTGGATTAAGTCCGGATAACGCGCTCACGTCAACATCATTTTCATCTGGCGCAAATTTTTGCAATACATCGATAACGGTATATTTTGTTGAAATTTTTTGGTAAATATTATCTAAGGTGTCGCTGTATTTTTTAATGGCTTGAAAACTATTATCAGTTGATATTTTAAGATCAATCAAGGAGAATATTTTTTGGGGCGCGGAATTTTGTATATTTTCCGCTAAAGAGCTGCCTAATTTATCTACCGTAGCCTGATCTACTTCTCCATTTTGGTTGAGCATGACAACGGTTGCAAAAAGATCTCTGGAAAATTGATCTGTTTGGGTTATGTTTTCCGGTTTTTGATTTGTCCCGTTTATTTGGCCGCTTATTTCCTGTTGTATTTTTAATTTTTCAATCGCCACACTATCAGATATTCCCGGGGTGGTTTCCTTTTTTGTCGGATCTGTTCCCCATAAACTTTCTTCCCAATCCGGGATGCCATCTCCATCTGTGTCTTTATTTACCAAATCTCTTATTGTTGCATTGCTATAAGTTAGTCCATTTTCTTGTTTACTAGAGCTGAATGGATTTTTAAATACAAATCCTGTTTTTATTAAAAAAAGCACAACAAGAAAAGCCACCGCCAAAACGATTAAAATTATCCTTTTGTGTTTTAACCAAATATCTTTAATTATGAGTTAATTATACTCTGTAGTGAAATTTTTTACAAATAAAAAACGTATTAAAATTACGAAAGGCCGGTCGTCGTCCCATAGGGAGCAATCGCCGGCCTTTTTTTCTGATATGCACGCTTGATTCGTGATGGTGTGGTAGGAGTGCGTGCGGAACCCCGACCGTGTCAGTGTCACTTGACACCGAAAAGGAAACCCATTGCGCCGCTCTTGGTGCTCACGACGTACTCGCCCGCTGGAAGCGGAGAGGCCGGAGTGAACCGAAGCGAGTTGCCCTGCTTGGCGAACTTCAAACTGAGGGTCTCAATCTGCGCCTGGTTGCCCCCCGCAAATCCCGTCAGTTTTACCACGACAACCTTCCGGGTCCCACTTTTCTCATCGATCTGCAACCTGTCGATGTTTACGAGTTGAGCTGGGTCGGCGTTGACCTCAAGACGGACGACGAATACCGCGGCGTCGCTGGCAATCTGCACGGGGGATGATTTCCCTTCGAACACATAGATCGTTGAGCCGCCGGCGAAACCCAGGACTTTGACCTTGTTAGAAACTTTTGGTTTTTGGCTTTCTAAAGCCACCAGCTTGCCGTCAGCGAGCAAGAAGGGCTGACCTGGCCACTCCGGTTCGGGCACCACTTGAGTTTGGGCGTTGGCAAACATCACCAAACCCATAAGAATTGCGAGCGCGAACACAAACATTTTCATGGTACAAATTTCCTTTCGCGTGTATTATACACCACAACTACCCTATTTGTCAAGCTTATTATTAAGAATGATCCCTGTCCAATCTGTCAGTGATAAATCCTCTGCCCTTTTGTTCCCCAACTCTATCAGGGATGTCTTTTGACAAGGAAGAGTGTTTTTTAAATTACTTGAGAGTTTTTTTCTTTTATGAGCGAAACCGGCTTTTACTACTTCCCAAAATCTTTCTTCGTTTATTTTATTTTCCTTGAAAATTTTACGAGAAATATTTTTAATAGAAATTATTGCCGAATCCACTTTTGGCACTGGTGAAAAATATCGCGCTGGCACCTTCATTACAATTTTCGGTTCACCGTATGCTTTGACGGAAATTGAGAGAATGCTTTCTTTTACCCTGAGCGGAGTCGAAGGGTTGCTTCCTCTTCCGGTTATTCTCTTTGCGACTTCGTGCTGAACCATCAGTACCATACTTTCGGGCTGATTTTTTTCTGTCAAAAATTTTTTCAAAATTGCGCCGGTGATGTTGTAGGGAATATTCGCAATAATTTTGAAACCAAACAATTTTGAAGTTTTTCTCAGGTCCTCGGTTCTCCGGGTCCCTATCCCGGCCAGACCATTCAAAAAACTTAAAATTGTTTGATTTAGATCAAATTTTAAAATATCATCATTTATTAAAATTAATTTTCCTTGCCCACCCGTAGCTTTATGCGAAGGAGGGTTTTCCATAATTTCTTTTTCAAATTTAATTTTTAAAAATTCAAAAAGCTCGCGGTCTTTTTCTACGGCTATCACGAGTCCGGCGCATTCTAGTATTTTTTCTGTGAGCACGCCTTTACCCGGGCCGATTTCTAAAATTATATCGTCCGGTTTTATTTCCCCCGCTTCAATGATTTTTCTCAGAGCTATCTCCGACTTCAAAAAATTTTGCCCTAAAGATTTTTTAGCTTTATGTATCATAGGTAAATTGTTTTTAATAAATTTTTTTCTCCCTCTTTTTCTAATAAATCTCCCGGAATGTCCCCGATAAATTCTGACGGCGCGTTTATATTACGTGCCCCGAAAATAGTGCGGAAATTCGCAAATGATAAAAATAATTTCTCCTTGGCGCGAGTGAGCGCCACATAAAAAAGCCGGCGCTCTTCCTCGCTATCTTCAGTTGCACTTTCGTTTTGTCTTTGGTGTGGCCCGCCTCGACTCGCATCATCTCGTCGACGCGAGGCGGGGAAAAGTCCATCTTCCAAACCTGTGATAAAAACATACTTAAACTCAAGTCCCTTTGAGGCGTGCACAGTCATTAATTTAACAGAATTTATTTCTTTTTTTGATTTAGCGAAATCATGCCGCGCACCGTCCGTTGAAGCGTGGCCTTTTCCTTCATTAATCATCAAACTATCCTGATCTGACGCCAACGAAGCATCCTCTAAAAGCTTTTCTACACCAGCACCATTTTCCAAATTATCATACTTGAGCGCGAGCGTTGCCAGCTCCTTTATGTTTTCCAATCTTTCCATATCTTCTTCTGTCCCGCCGGAAAGTTCATTTTCAATTCCGGATTTTTTGACCACAAATTTTATTACTTCGCTTGTTTTCGAATTTTTTATTTTTTCTCTTATTTCTTCCAATGTTTTATAGAAATTATCAACTTTTATTTTCACTTTTATCGGCAGAGTTTCTTTTACTTTGGCAAAAATTTTCGCCAAAGTAACTTTCCCGATGCCTCTCGCCGGGAAATTAATTATTCTTTTTATGTCGGACAAGCTGTCTGGATTTAAAGCCGCGCGGAGATAGGCCAAAGTGTCTTTTATCTCCTTTCTTTCAAAAAATTTAACGCCTAAAACTTGGTATGGAATATTGTATCGGAGCATTGCTTCTTCCAGCGCGCGAGATTGGAAATTCGCGCGGTAAAGAATGGCAATTTCAGACAGGGAAGTGGATTTGCTTTCGCGGGGTGTCTCGCAGGCTGACGAGCCGAGAGGCAGCGCTGTGCCAGCAGGCACAGACAGCGACCTCGCAAAAGCAGAATCCACTTCCCTGTTGCTGGGGACAGAGCCACTAATTCTTTTATTCAGGTCCTCGGTTCTCTGGGTCCCTTTCCCAGCCAGACCATTCATAAAAGTATTAGTGGCTCTGTCCAAGATTTCCAAAACTTTTGTCGCGACAAAATCCGCTTCGTCGTTTTCGTCCAGTGCTTCATATAATCCGATTTTTTTACCTATTTCATTTTTGGTAAATAAATTTTTATCCGGCCGGTATTTATTTTTTTTAATTATTTCGTTGGCCGCCTCCAGAATATTTTTTGTGGACCGGTAATTTTGTTCCAATAGAATTATTTTTGCGTTGGGATAATCTTTTTCAAAGCTTAGAATATTTTTTAAATTTGCTCCGCGCCAGGAATAAATATTCTGGTCCGCGTCTCCGACGACGCAGATATTCTGATTGTTTTCAGAAAGCAATTTAGACATCAAATATTGCACTTCATTTGTATCCTGATACTCATCAATGTGAATATATTCCCATTTTTCTTGGTAAATTTTCCTAATTTCCTCGTTCTCTTTTAGCAGTTTTGTCGCCTTTAAAAGCAAGTCGTCAAAGTCCAAGCTATTCTCCTTTTCTTTTTTCCCCTCATAAATTTTCCAAACATTCGCCACTAATTCTTGAAAAGAATTTTTTATTTTTTCCCGATACTTTCCCAAGGTTGTAAAATTTCCTTTTTCTATGCTTATTATTGCCCTTATTTTGCCGGGAGAATATTGTTTCGGGTCATGCCCCAATTCTTTGATAGTTTCTTTTATAAGCGTTTTAGAGTCGTCTTCGTCCAGAATCGTAAAATATCTAGTCAGTCCCAATAATCTGGCATTTTCTTTTATTATATAAACTCCCAAAGAATGGAAAGTGCTGACAAACGGAATATTATCCTGCCCTTTCGCGTTTTTTTTGATTTCTGCAATAATCCGCTCACGCATTTCCTTGGCGGCTTTATTGGTAAAAGTCACCGCCAAAATTTTTTCGGGAGCGACTCCGTTTTTTATCAGATTCACAATCCGATGCGTTATGGTTTTTGTTTTTCCGGCGCCCGCTCCGGCGACAATAAGAAGCGGACCCTTCATATGAAGCGCCGCTTCCCTTTGTTCTTTATTGAGCCCCAGCAAATGCGGCATCTTTGAAATATAACATAATTTTTGTTTATTTTTTTTATTCCATTTCTACCTGACTTAGTTTCCCGATTTTTGCCGCCCACTGCAACGCTCGCGCGATATAGTGTTCAGTAGTTTCAGCTTGGCGAATTACGCCTCCCCGAGGAGGGACTTTAGTTATCTTGTGAAGCTTCTGAATATAGTTTATTAAGAGATTGTTCGGGTCTGGATTTTTATTTTCCAACAATTCGCGGGCTTCCATTTCTTTCATGTTTTTCCACCCTTCCATGCCACTACTATGGGATTGAAATATATGAGCTATATTTTTTTCATGAACTCTATATGCTTCTATTAATTTTTCTTCCGTAAGATGAAAAGGATTGTTTTGTACAAATTCAGGATGAGCGTGCAAGACAAGATTGTCTCTGGCTGAAAGTCCTTGGGGAAGTTCTCCAGGCGCTCTTATTTCTCCAGGATTAACATCGTAACTTGTGTTGCTTCCATATGCGTTGCTGGTAGTACCATATTGTATATTACCTCCATATGCACCTCTTACCGCTGCCTGGCGTGTTGGCGGCGTTTCCTCCTTTTCTTTCATTTTTTCTATCAGTTCTCTCCTTATTCTTACTGCTTCAGCACTATCGGGTCCTGATGTGGGCGTAGATTCCGGAGTGCGTGTAGGTTTTGGAGTAGCTGTTGGTTCTGGCTGGGTATCTGGCGCAAATGGTTCAACTACGGTAGCTCTTGGCGCAAGCGTAGCTGGTGCAGGTTTTGGAGCGTCGGTTGGTTTGGTTTCTGATAATACAGTGGGTTGTTCTAGCGGAATTTCTTTATGTTCTTGTATTACTTCAGATTGTTGAGCAATAGGAATGCGTGCAGTTAGTATGGGTGTTGTGATGTCGGGCGTTGTTCCTGTTTCTTCTGGTGTGTTAGTATATTTACTTATAAAGTGCGCAAAAGTAGGATTTGTTCCATAAGCACTAGATGTGCCGCTTGCTGCGCCTAAAATAATGTTTCTAATAGCTTGCCTGCCAGCCTCGGGAGTTGCATAAGAGGCAAATGTTCCCCCGTCAGTTGCTTTAACTCCGCTATTCACTTGGCCTGGCGCGCCGGTATATTTTATATTCCCCGGATTATTTCTTACCCCCGCTAAGGAACCGCCTTCTTTAATAATAATTCCATCTACAAATTTTTCCAGATCCTTTTCATTTACAACTTCAGAAAGAGGTTTTTGCATATTATCAAGACCAATATATCTTGCAATGTCCGATGCGGGTTTCCCGGAAATTTGCATTCCTTCTTTTTTTCTTCCACTTTTTCTCCTTGCATTTTCTTCCGTAGAAGTACTTCCCCACTGGTACAATTTTTCTCCTACATAACCACCAGTAGCTGCAAGTCCAGCCGCTAAAGCTAGGTTTCTTATCCATTTACTGCTCCGCCTTTTTTCTTTCCCCTTTTTTCTTGCTGGAGTAGCTGGTGGAGTAACTTCCGGCGCAGATGTTCCTGCGGATTCCGGCGCTGGCACAGCAGCAGACCCGGGTTCAGGCATAGTAAGCTCTATTATTTCTCCATCTGGACCAAAACGATATCGACGTATTATTTCTCCTTTATAATCATAATCTGTTATAATTCCGTCAGCAGATATCCTACGCCATACTTTTCCATTTCCATCATATTGTTCCTCGCTTCCATCCGGAAATTTCCTACCAGACATTGTTCCGTCTTCCTTATAATATTCTTTAGTTCCATCCGGAAATTCTCTGCGATACACCATTCCACTGTCTCTATTATAATATTCTTTAGTTCCGTCATGAAATTCTTTACAATACATTATTCCTTTGTCGCTATAAAATTCAGTAAATTCAAAATTTATTCCATCGGGAAATATTTTAGATCTACGTTTTAATATTCCATCTTCACTATAAAATTCTTCAAATCCGTCGGGGGTTCTATAATATCCTGTTTTTTTAGCTGGACTTTTTTCAGGCGTCGGTGGTGGAGGCTCGGGTCTTGGCTCGGAAGGTTTAGGTACAGGACTTCCAGCTCGTGCTTTTTTAGCCCTAAGTTCTTCCAGTTTTCTTTTTTGCTCCGGTGTCATTTCTTCCATAAAATTTATAAATTATTTAAATGTAGCTTTTAATCCTCCCCTTATAATTTCTATTTTTTCAATTCTTTTACCTGTTTCTTTTTCAATATATTCTTTTAATGTTTCTGAAATTTTTTCAAGATATGGTCTTAAAGCCTTTTCTGCTTCTCTTTTCGCAAGCCATGACGCATCAATATTGTAGCTTTTTAATGAAACAATACCTTCTTTGTTTTCTAGAATTGCTTGTATTTCTATATTAAACCCGGAACTTTTTACTTTTATATTTAAAATTATTTCTTTTCCAACTTCCCTAACATCAATACTTTTAATTTCTGTAATTTTTTTTACAGATTTAAGTAACATCAAAATATTTTCTTTTATAAAATCAGTTGAAAAAGTTTCTGTTTTTGATCGCCTTTCAAGTTCTTCTAATTCTTCCAGCTCTCTCTGATTTTCTTCTGTCCATTCTTCAACTGCTTCTGCATCGGGTACAGGTGACGGAGGTACAGTTTCCGGTGCAGGTTCGAGCTGTGTAGAAGTATTAAATGGTATTGATATTTTATTTCCATTTCCATCAAAACGATATTTTTCTATTAATTTTCCAGTGTTATCATACTCTTCAAAAATTTTACCACCAAAAAGTATATCAGGGGATAATTTACGCCACAATGTTTCATCTCTATTATATTGTTCCTCATCTCCATTGGGGAAAGTAATGCTTGTTATTGTTCCATCATCTCTATAGTATTTTGCAATTCCGTCAGGAAATTTTCTAAATGTTATTTTCCCATCCGGATTATAATGTTCTTCAATTCCATCAGGAGTTGTGTGATATCCTATTTTTTTAACTGGTTCTTGTGAATTTTGCTCAGGTTCTGGCTCAGGTTCTGGCGCTGATGGAGGTTTCTCTAAAAAATCTGGTTTACCAAGTCTTATGTCTATACCCGGAAGTATTGCAGGTTCAGGCGTATCAGATATTGCGGATTCATTGGTTTCCAGTGCAGGTTTTGACTCAGGAGTAAATTTTACCCAGTCTTTATCTGATATTTTTCTAAAAAAAACGAGTCGATCAAATCCAATTTCTTCTGCCAAAATTTTTGCCCATTTAGAAGAAAACATACGTTCATCAGTAGGAATAAATGTTTGTTCTTTTGTTTTTGGATCTTGAAATCCTATCCAACCACCATCAGAAAAGCTTTCAGAAAATTCATACGGACGCTGAGAACTAAGTTCACTTAAAGATCTAGTAATACCAATTACTTGATACCACCTCGCATCAATACCTTTTTTTAACAAAGTTTTTAGTAGTTCTGTGCGATCCAAGTTGCCTTGCTGCCATTTCTTAATTATCTCAAGAGGCTCGGTTGGCCCTGATTCCATTATGGTTGTATCTTCCGGTGGTTTTGATTCTGCCATATTGTATTTATACTATCATAGTTCCCAACTTTTTATACTAATTTTTTATTCAAAAACACTTCAATTATGCATCTCTTCACTTATTTTGTCAACTTTTGATTGGAATAGTTTTCCCCAGTAAGATTGACTTTTGTCACATTTTGGGCTACCCTAAAGGTATACTCAGTAGTAGAGAAATCTTGCTTCTGGGCGTAGTTCTGAAGAGAGGTATGGTGCAAGTTGACCGAATGCCAGAGGCGACAGTAACCATCGTGAGAACCTTTGTTTGCAGTACTTATTGGTCGTCCTGTGATTCTACCCTTATTTGCTTAGTCTTAATTTGGGTTTGAAAAGGAAATCTCGCGACATTTAGTTTGTTTTATAAAACCTAAATTAAAAATTCTAAGATCCTTTTTGGCCTTTTCTCTGTTGTTTGGGACCCTTTTTGTGCCTATGCGAGTAGCTGAAGCATGGTCTTTTCCTTTTGGTGATAAAGCTTATGCAGATATAGAAGCGAACACAAGTACAGCAAAACCTCTTCAGTCTGGTGGTGATAACTTGCAGACCATGGCGCTCCTCCAAGCAAATGTTTCTTATAATGCAACTGACGCAGCTAACGCAAATGCAAATGCAAATGCAAATACAAAGATTGTGGGCAATGCCTTGGTGTCTGCAACCGGACCCATGGGTGTCTCCGATGGAACAGATACAAACGATTCTTCCTCAGAAAATTCAAGCGTTTATGTCGTCAGAAAAGGAGATACTCTCGCAGCGATAGCTAAAATGTTTAACGTTTCCGTAAACACGATTCTCTGGGCGAATGATATGAAAAAAGGAGAAAAGCTCGTTGTGGATGATGTTCTCTTTATTTTACCCATTTCTGGCTTGGAACATACTGTTGCTAAAGGACAGACATTGCAAAGTATTGCCAAACTTTACAAGGTGGACATAAACGATATTGCTTTTTATAACGGCATTGCACAAAATGCCAAGCTCGCGGTGGGTGACAAACTTATGATTCCGGGGGGCGAAATGTTTGACGAAGGGGGTGATAAGCCGGCATCAAATCTTGGATCGGCTGTAGCCAAAGATAAAAATTATTATGACACCCATCCAATAAAAAATCTGGCCGGATATTTTATAAATCCTGTGCCCACCGGACGCAAAACTCAAGGTCTTCATGGCCCGGGAAATCGAGGCATAGACATTGGCGCGCCTAAAGGTACGCCGATTTATGCCTCCGCTTCTGGGACAGTGCTTATAGCCAGAGCGGGCTGGAACGGGGGTTATGGAAATATGGTGATTGTTCAACATCCCAATGGGACAAAAACTCTCTACGCGCATATGTCTAAACTTGGCTCCTACACCGGTGATCAAGTTTCTCAAGGTGAGATTATCGGTTATGTTGGTTCAACGGGGCGCTCTACCGGACCCCACATCCACTTTGAAGTTTTCAATGCCAGAAACCCAGGCGCCGATTGGTCTTGGGCGAACTAAAATTCTATTCAAGCAAAACTAGAATAGCCATTGATAAGATTCCCAAAAATACAGTTAAAATTTGGAAAATAGAATATTTTAATTCTTTTGTTTTTTGAAGTTCGGGAATTAAATCGGCCACGGCAATGTAAATAAATCCACCGGCGGCAATTGGTAAAATCCACAAAGAAAAAGTTTTTGCGACACTGCCAAAAATTAGAGCAAGAAAAACTCCAATTATAGCCGTAAGCGCTGAAAAGAAATTTAACCACAAGGCTCTTTTTTTCTCATAACCGGAATGAATAAGCACAGCAAAATCTCCTATTTCTTGCGGAATTTCATGAAAAACCACCGCCAGTGTCGTTGCAATTCCGATTGGAATACTTACCAAAAAACTTCCGCCGATAATTATTCCATCTAAAAAATTATGAAAACCGTCGGTAAAAAGTAACAACTTCCCTACCGGATGTATATCCAGTTCGTTGGTGTCTTCGCCGTGGTGATGCCAATGAAGAAACTTTTCTATGATAAAAAACAAAAGAATACCAATTATAATTAATAAACTTGCTAAAAGAGAATCAGAAGAATTTTTAAAAGCTTCGGGTATTAGATGAATAAATGCATCACCCAAAAGCGCGCCCACGGCTAAACTTATGAATAGACCAATATATTTTTTTATAGTTTCTTCTTTCAGTGAGAGTGAGAAAACTCCGATTAAAGAAACAAGACTGACCATAATAACGCTAACAAATGCATAAATATATATTATAATCATGTGCGGGATGGGGTAATCGAAACCCCGACCTCAGTTTGGAAAACTGACGTTTTACCACTAAACTAATCCCGCAAATCAAAAAACTGTCGGGCCGCTGGGAATTGGCTATTACATAGCCAGGTGCTTTTCTATTTCACTACGTTCAATATAGAAAAGCCTTTCGATATCCCAACGCAAGCAAATAAATTTGCTTGCTTCGTCCCATTCGGGCCGCTGGGAATTGAACCCAGTCTAAATGCTCCCAAAGCACTTGTACTACCGGTATACTACGGCCCGTTTACGCCAAAACTTCGGCGCTTGTCCGCCTATGGAGGAGGCAAGCCCACAACGCTTCAACGTTGATTTAATATATCATGGTTCTATGCTTTTCACCATGACCCTGAGCCTGTCGAATGGGTCACAAAATAATATCACTGACTACTTTTACCTTCGCTTTTTTATTTTTTATATCAAGAAATACGACCAATAAATCCACTTGCCATTCTTTTTCATCCGGTATTTTCTTGGATAAAAGATAGGTTTGAATTGTGCGGGATATTCTTTTCAATTTCCATGGGTGCATATTGTCTTCCGGACGATAATTATCGTTTGTTTCATCCGCCGTCGCTAAAGCTTTGGCGGACAAGCGATTAACGTCACTTAAGGTTTGACACGAAACACTTTTAACTTCAATAAAGTATAATTTATTGGCTTTTTCAGCTATTATATCTATTTCACCCCATTTTTTTGTATAGTTTCGATCCAATATTAAAAAACCATGTTTCACGAGAAACCTTTTTGCTATATTTTCTCCAATTTCTCCTGTTTTTTGTGTCTCTGATGTGAATACTTTAGGCATCCCAGTACTAAAATTTTAAATTATTATTAATAATGGTTATATATTTTACTCAAAAATTTAGTACGGGACAAGTTTTCTATAAGGTTTCACGAATAACATTACAATTTATGTTTCACGTGAAACATATAACTAAATTTTTGTGTCTTTTATAAAAATACCTTTATTTTCTAACATATTTTGGACAAAAATGATCCTAAAAGACAAATATTAATCGTGTCCTTTATGAACATTATTAACATAGTTATCCACATTTTTATTAAAATCCTTGCATAGTAAAGCTTTTAATAAAGGACACCATATTTGTGCGGCCAGAGAGAATCGAACTCTCGTCTCATCCTTGGCAAGGACGTGTTCTACCACTAAACCATGACCGCGATTTAATTAAAATATAATTTGCAAAGTTCAAGCCACTTCATCATTTTTTTCTTTTTATTATAATATTTTATTCGAACTAATGCAATTATAAAATTAGCTTATAAAATAAGCACTATTTGCCATTTATTTTAAAATAGTATAAAATATATATTATTATTAATAATTTTGCACCCGTAGTGAAATGGATATCACAACAGTCTTCGGAACTGTCGTTGGGGGTTCGAGTCCCTCCGGGTGCACAATAAAATTCAATGGATATGAATATTCTCAAAAATTTAATATCAAAAATTCCTAAAGAAGTTTCACATGTAACAGATACATTGGAAAAATCTGGTTTTGAAGCATACCTAGTAGGCGGATGTGTTCGTGATCTTCTGATGGATAAAGAACCAAAAGATTGGGATGTCGCAACAAATGCTAAACCGGAGCAAATTATTGGTCTTTTTGAAAAAACTGTGTATGAGAATACTTATGGAACAGTCGGTGTTTGCGTGCCCGTCAAAGCTTTAGCAACGGAGGATGTTACATGTGAAACACCAGAATACATGATTATTGAAGTTACGCCCTATAGAATTGAGGCAAAATATAGCGATTTTAGGCATCCAAGCGAGGTTAAATTCAGTAAAAAATTGGAAGACGATCTCAAGAGACGTGATTTTACAGTTAATGCTATAGCCTTTAGACCCGCCGACGCTAAAGCTTTGGCGGGCAGGCATAAAGGACAATCTAAAGGACATCTTGTAGATTTATATGAGGGCATAAAGGACATCAAAAACAAGACACTAAAAGCAGTTGGGAATCCAGATGACCGATTCCAAGAAGATGCGCTTCGAATGTTGCGCGCTGTGCGCTTCGCTTGCCAACTCAATTTTTCTGTGTCGTATGAAACAATGGAAAGTATTTTAAAAAATGCTTCTTTAATAAAAAAAATATCCGAGGAAAGAATTCGCGATGAATTTGTAAAAATAATTATGTCACCGAATCCGGCCAGTGGAATTGTGATGTTGCAAAAATTCAATTTGTTAAAAAACATAATTCCGGAGCTGGAAGAGGGGATAGGCTGCGAACAATTAGGCGAACATATTTATGATGTTTGGAATCATTTGCTTCAGGCCCTTACTCATGCGGCCAACAAAAATTGGCCTTTAGAAATAAGGCTCGCCGCGCTTTTTCACGATATCGGAAAGCCCAGAGCCAGAAGGATAGCTGAAGACTCGGCTAAAAAGAAATACACTTTCTATGGCCACGAAGTTGTCGGGGCGCGAATGGCAAAAAAAATAATGGAAGGATTAAAATTTCCTAAAAAGGAAATTGAATTAGTGGAAAAACTTATCCGCAATCATATGTTTTTTTCCGACACGGAATTAATTACACTTTCAGCCGTGCGAAGAATTATTGCCAAAGTAGGCGTAGAAAATATTTGGCTTCTGATGAATGTTCGTGAGTGCGATAGGGTAGGGATGAAGAAAAAAGAAGCGCCTTACCGCTTGCGAAAATATTTTGCGATGATCGAGGAAGCCTTGCGGGATCCGATTTCTGTCGGCCAGCTTAAAATTGACGGTGAATTTATGATAAAAGAATTAAACATCAAGCCCGGTCCGCGAATGGGATGGATTTTGCACGCCCTGCTAGAAGAAGTTTTGGATGCTCCGGAGAAAAATACGGTAAAACATTTGTCCGAGCTGGCAAAATCTCTCAATATGCTCGGCGATGCGGAGCTTAAAACTCTCGGCGAGCGCGGAAAAGAAAAAAAAGAAGAATTAGAAGAAGAAGAAATCGCCAAACTTCACGAAAAGCACGGAGTTAGGAAATAAATCTTAAAACATACTAAAATAACCTTAAAAATACCGGGAATTTGTATAATTGCTTGATTTTTTAGATATGTTATAATTCCCGGTATGAGAATACATTTACCAAATGGAGCATTCTTGGGGAATATAGATCAATTCATCCAAGATTTTGATTCAACGGAACCAGAAAAATTAACCATAACCGCTGTTGATAAATGGATGTGGGTTCATCCAGTAGTATTGAGCATGATTGCTTCTCTTGCTTTAAAAATAGAAAAGAAAAATATTATTTGTCAGCAAATTACTGCAAAATCAGGACATTATTTGGAAAGGATGGGCCTGTTTAATTTTTTAGGAATTAAATCCGGTATGAATATTGTTGAACACGAATCCTCGGGAAGATTTATACCCCTTACACAAATAAAAAATTCCACAGAGCTAACAAAATTTATTACTGACATGATACCGTTACTTCATTTAATGCCACAGCAGGCTGAACCAATAAGATATATAGTAAGTGAATTAGTGCGTAATGTGTTGGAACATGCTCAAACAAAATACGGAGCAATTATTTGTGCACAATATTTTAAAAAAAGTAACACAATTAGATTTGGTATTTCAGATACAGGGATAGGCATAAAAACAAGTTTGAGGAATTTTTATCCTACGGAAGATGACATTGAGGCTATTAAATTAGCGTTGATGCCCGGTATTACTGGAACAACTTCCAGGGAAGGTGGTACGGAATTAAATGCTGGGGCAGGGTTATTTTTTATAAAATCAATTGCATACGTTAATCACAATTTTTTTATCATATATAGCGGGACTGGTATGTATAAACTTTTTCGCAAACAGAAACAAGAGCAGGAAGGCGATTTTGTTCTTCATGCAAATCCAAAACTAGATAGACATTCCGAGAGAAACAATTTACCACAATGGGATGGAACAGTTATAGGAATAGATATATCACTAGATTCTACAAGCGAGTTCAATAAACTACTTGATCTCATAAGAAATGTTTATTCTAGGGCAATTAGAGAACGAAAAGAACAAAAATACAAGAAACAACCAAAGTTTACATAAATTTATGAAACATATAAAACTATTTAATTTAACAGGATCGTTCGCAGAAAATAAAGACATTGCTCAGACAATTAGAAAGGAACAAATTCTTCCAGCTTTAAATAACGGAGAAAAGGTTATTCTTGATTTTGAAAAAATTGACGCGGCTACTCAGTCTTTTATGCACGCACTAATAAGTGATTTATTCAGAATTTTTGGTGATAGTGTTCTAGATAGAATTGATTTTAAAGATTGCAGTGAAACTGTTCAAAAAATTATTGGGATTGTGGTGGATTATATGCAAGAAAGCTAGATTTCTAATACACTTCCTGCTGATAGCAAGTTTCGCAATAAACTATCTCCGGACGGTCGGGGGAATAGGAGGTTTCAAATTCGTTTGAACATTTTTTTGCGCCGTGAAGGTGATTTTTCAGTTCGCACATGCAAGAGCGGTGCCAGAGCTTGCGGGGATTGCGCTTAGACATTCTTTCTTGGTGTCGACATTCGAAATCTTTGTGCGGGAGGGGAAGATTCATTCTTTTATAAAAATCTAATTCTCCCTGGGTGATGCGGAAATTCTTCTGACAATCCTGGCAGACTAAAACTTCTTGTAAAATATTTTCGGTGACTTCTGCAATAGTTTCTGGCATCCCTTTTTCCTTAATTGTTTCTTTCCCATAGGTACCAGTCGTTTTATCTTGCCAATTAAAGCCTTTTTCCTTGGCTTGTTTTTCAGTCAGTGGATAATATTCTTGCGCTAAAGTTTCATTATAGCCGAAAGGTGAAAGGTTGGGCGGGAAAAAATCTCCATATATTCCATCCTTTTTTAATTGCGCGACAATTTCTTCTTTAATTTTTTGATATTCTTCTTTGGGGTATTCTTTATTTAAAATATAATAATTTTTTTTATTAAGCCCAACGCAACCGAAACAATTTACACAATTGTAACAGCTATCGGAATAATACGTCTCATTACAATACATGACAAAAACTCCAACAATACAATTATTGCCCTGCAGTATTCCCATTATGTTATATAAACGTTCCGGTTTGAAATAAAGATTATTGCAATCTTGGCAGTCTATGGCATCTTCACCGTCAGCAATGTATGATGAATTTTTTGTATTACCCATATCAAATATATTTACACCATCATGGCAATTGTACATATAATCACCCGTGGCGTTGTTGCATTTTGTTGCTACCGCGTATTTTACTAGCGCTTTTGCGCGCAATTCATCATATCTTTTTTTTGCTTTTTCAGTAGATTCATGACTCGCCAGAATTTCCATTTTTTTCTTTTCAAATTCTTCTTTTGTGCACTGAACATTTTCTATACAGTAATTCAAATTACGCCCATTGGTGCAAAATATGCAGTTTTGGCAGTTACGCATATCAAAAGAGAATAATATCTCTATGCAATCTTGCAGTCTTTCAGAAAACAAACATTTAAAACATTTTTTACAATCACTGCATTCATAGCAAAGTTCCGAGTCGTATAAAAAAGTGCAATCAATAGACGTTTTGCAGCGCTGAATGAGTCTGCCATACATACAGTCTTCATTATTCTCGGCCGCAAAAATCAAATAGCTGTTTTTATTTTCTGCGCTATTATTCGTATAATCACTGTTTATACTATCTATTACCAGAAGAGCAATACGCGGTACTTTATTTTTCAACTGCGCATATTGTTCCAAGAATGGTTTTGAATTATCGTATTCTATTCCATAGGTAGCCGGATCCCAGCCGTCGCCCCACCAACACTTATGGCAGTAGACGGGAAAAACAGTTCCACTCGGATAAATAGAAATACCGTCTTTTTTACATAAATCACACGCCCTTTTGTATAATGTTCTTTCGTTTCTAAAAGCAAGCCGTCTTTGCACTCGGCAATCCGGGCAATACGACGGCGGGGGAACTTTTATTTGTTCATAAAAAACAAGATCCTCCTTTCTTATCTCAAAACTATTTTTGCAATTTTTACAAACTTTTTGCATAGCTAATTATAGCTTTTAATCGGCAAAATGGCCTTTGGTGTCGGCGCCAAAGAGGAAACCGTGGAGTGTTTTTAGTATATTCTCAAAAAGGCGGGTACTGTAAGAAGAAAGGTTGAAAATTACCGCCAAAGTAAGCAGGGTAAGGGAGATTTTTATGCTCCAGAAACTAAGCGGTATGGCAATAATAGCAAAAACAACGGGCATTAGGGTGCGAATTGTGCTGCCGCGGATTTCTCTTTTGCTTATTTCCGGATTTTTTATGTGTTCGGAATATAAAACATATCTGCGCATCCAATACAGGGTGAGACCGATTAAAATCGTGTGCGTACCGAAGATAATGATTGCCAATTCATTTTTATTAAATTGGCCAAGAATATTAGCGGAAAAAGGCACCAAGCTTATCAGCATAAAAAACAAAGCATTGATATTCGTCAGCATTGAGTCCACATTTTTAGCGTAAATAGACACAAAAAAATGATGCGCTCGCCAATAAGTAAAAAGCAGGGAAAAACTCAAAACATAACTCAATAAAAGCGGGAATAATTTTTTAATTTCCAGCCAAAGGCCCATATTGTCTATTGGCCCCCAGATAATTGGTACCTTAATATCAAAAACGAGAATTGTCATGACTATAGCAAAGATACCATCGGAGAGCTGGTCTAATCTTGTGTGACTCATAGTTAAAGTATAACATGATAGAATACAAATATGAAAATCGGGGTTTTTGATTCAGGACTGGGCGGTCTTATTGTTGCCAGAGCAATACACCAGGCGCTGCCGGAATATGATTATGTGTATTTGGGCGACACCAAGAGAGTGCCTTATGGCAATCGTTCGTATGAGGCGATATTTGAATTTACCAAGCAGGGAGTTGATTATCTTTTTCGCAAAGAGAATTGTGCGATTATCATAATTGCTTGCAATACAGCTTCGGCTCGGGCACTGCGCCGAATACAGAAGGAATATTTGCCCGAAAATTTTCCCAACAGGAAAGTATTGGGTGTTCTGATACCAACAGCCGAAGAATGTAATAGTTTTGAAAAAATTGGCATAATCGGGACCCGTGGCACGATAGCATCTATGACTTTTCCAAAAGAAATAAAAAAGATGCTTGCCCTCCGAAGCCTTGGCGAAGGCGGGAACCAGCAGGCAAAAATTTTTCAAAATCCTGCGCCGATGCTGGTGCCATTAGCAGAAGAAGGAGAGACAGAAAATGCTTTGCCGTTTATTAAAAAATACTTGCGACCTTTTGCAAATAAAAAATTAGGTGCATTAGTGCTAGGTTGCACGCATTATCCTCTTTTTAAGAAAGAAATTAGAAAAATATTAGGAAAAAATATTAAGGTTATTTCTCAAGATGAGATAATTCCCAAAAAATTAAAAAATTATCTTGAAAAACATCCGGAAATTTCCAAAAGACTTTCCAAAAATAAAACGGCGAAAATTTTAGTTACTGATTTGACTCAGAGTGTCAACCAGCTTTCTCGAAAATGGTTTGGGAAAAATTCTAAACCTAAATTGATTAAACTATGAAATAAAAAAGAATACATTCTTTTTTATTTCAGTTCTATCCATATAGGACAATGGTCGGAGCCGTAATAATCGCTTATCATTCCCGTGTTTTTTATTTTTGGCACAATTTCAGAACTTGGGAAAAAATAATCAAGTCTCCAGCCGACATTGCGGTCGCGGCAACGAAGTTTTTGATCCCAGTAAGTATAAATACCGGTTTTGCCCGGATAAAATTTTCTGAATATGTCTACGAAATCATTTTTTATGACTTTATCAATCCAAGCGCGCTCTATTGGCAAAAAACCGGTATTTTCTTCGTTATCCTTTGGCCGAGCAAGGTCAATTTCTTTATGGGCGGTGTTTATGTCTCCGCAAAAAATAACATGCTCGCCGGCCCTTCGTAGTCTCAGAATAAATTTTAAAAAACTTTCATAAAAATTGAGTTTGTATTTCAGTCTATCCAATCCTCTTCCGGCATTTGGAAAATAGCAATTTATCAAAGTGAAGTTTTTGAATTTGGCGCCGATCAATCTGCCCTCATTGTCGAGTTTTTTAATGCCTATTCCATAAAAAACTTCCCGCGGTTTTTCTTTAGAGTAAATTGCCACTCCGCTATATCCTTTTTTCATTTTCGGATATGAAAAATAAGAAAAATATCCGGGGACATTGCGTGTTTCTTCTGTAAGTTGTTCCGGTTCAGCTTTCGTTTCTTGTAAACATAAAATATCCGGTTTATTTCCAAACAAAGGCTCAAAATACCCTTGTTTCGCAGTTGCTCGCAACCCATTCGTGTTCCAAGAAATTATTTTCATATTATTTTGTATTATGATACTTTTTGTGAACATCTCGCAAGTGTTTATCGGTGACATGCGTATAAATCTGTGTGGTGCCGATATTGGCATGGCCCAAAATAGCTTGAACGGAACGGAGATCAGCGCCATTGCTGAGTAAGTCGGTCGCAAACATGTGGCGCATTACGTGAGGAGTAACCTTTTTTGAAATGCCTGCCTTAATCGCAAGTTGCTTCACCACTCTTTCAATTGTTCTTTTGGTTACACCGAGATTTTCTCCCTTTCGTCCCATTGTTTTAGGTAAATTTCCGCCAATTTTTATAAATAGTGCGTCATCCATATCTTTACGGGCTGACAAGTATCTCTTCAAATATTTTTTTGCCTCCTCAGAAATAAAAACAACGCGCACTTTTCCCCCTTTGCCGCGAACAGAAAGTTCGTCGGAATGTAAATCAATGTCTCGTTTCAGAGAACATAGTTCAGAAACACGCAATCCCGTGGAAAATAATAGTTCCAAAATTGCGCGATCTCGCAAATCTTTTAATTCATTTCCGTTTGGTGTGTCAAGGAGCCGTCTCAACTCCTCGCCAGTTATCAAGTCAAGAGATCGTTCTTGTACCTTCGCTAATTCGATTCTCTCGGCAGACAAGGTCTTGATATCTTGTCGGGCAAGATATTTCAGAAATGCCCTAATGGAGATAAGATAGTAATTTTGGGTTTTTCGGCTCAATGTTTCCTCGGGTTTCCCTAAATTTTTAAGCGATTGTCGGTTGAGCCATAGACGGAATTCTCGTATAACATCGTCATTTATTTTTTCTGGATTATCGTTTTTTATAAATTCTAAAAAGCGGGTAAGGTAATGATCGTAATTCTCTACAGTCTTTAAGGCTCGGCCTTTTTCTATTTCTATATATTCCAAAAATTGAGTTTTAAGCTGTTTCAGGGATGCCATAAAGACATTTTAGCACAAATATTGTGCGACACTGTGCAAGTTGCAATTTCGGGTGATTTATGCTAATATAAAAAAATGTTAGCAACCAAGAAAAAGCAAGCAATTATAAAGAAAAATCAGATTCACGAGAAAGATACCGGCTCTCCGGAAGTTCAAGTAGCTGTTTTATCCAGTCAAATTGATGCATTGGCCAAACATTTAAAGAAGCACAAAAAAGACAATCATTCTCGCCGAGGACTAATCAAGATGGTCGCCGATAGACGCACTCATTTAAAGTATTTGGAACGCAAAAGCAAGCCTCGTTATACTGCCCTGATGAAGAAAATGGAACTTGCTTAATTTTTTTCTTCTTCGTGATACAATTAATATATGACTGTTATAAAACATAAAGAACAGAGAGTTGGGGTTTTTATTGATACTCAAAATTTATATCATTCCGCTCGTAATTTATATCAGGCGCGAGTGAATTTCGGCGCGGTATTGAAAGATGCGGTTGCCGGCAGAAAGCTTGTGCGCGCGGTCGCTTATGTGATTACGACCGAAGCTGGGGATGAAAAGAATTTTTTTGAAGCTCTGCTTAAGCTCGGCATTGAAACTAAAACAAAAGATTTGCAGGTATTTGCCGGCGGAAGCAAGAAAGCGGATTGGGATGTGGGCATCGCCGTTGATGCGATTACCATGGCGCCTAAATTAGATACCGTCGTTCTTGTTTCTGGCGATGGGGATTTTGTGCCTTTAATAGAATATTTAAGAGTGCATTCCGGCATTCAAGCGGAAGTCGTTTCTTTCGGTAAATCAACTTCCGGGAAACTTCGCGAAGCTGCGGCTGATTTCTTGGATCTGTCCGAAAACCCTAAAAAATACTTGATGGGTGGAAAATAATTTTTGATTTTTTTCTTGAACTGTGTTAAAGTAACCTTGTTTATTAGTTAATCGGTTCGCGTCTAGACACAAAGTAGTGTTTCAACTTATTATTAAGTTGTGAAACAACACTGTAGTTTGGATACGAACTCATCCCGACCCAGGTCGGGACAAAAATTATGACAAAGAAAGAATATAGTGTAGAAATCGGAGGCAAAACATTGACCGCCATTTTTACAGACTTAGCGGAACAGGCTCATGGTTCGGTGATATTAAGATATGGAGAGACAGTTGTTCTCGCCACCGCCTGTATGTCTAAAGACAGACAAGAGGGCTTGGGCTATTTTAATTTAACAGTCGATTATATGGAAAAGTTTTATGCGGCTGGAAAAATTTTAGGCTCTCGTTTTACGCGTCGAGAAGCCAAGCCCTCGGAAGAAGCGATTCTGGCCAGCAGAGTAATAGACCGCACGCTTCGTCCTTTATTTGACCAATCAATTCGTCACGCCGTGCAAGTCATTGTAACGGTTCTTTCGGTGGACGACAATGATCCGACGATTTTGGCCGTCAACGCGGCTTCGCTCGCCCTGCTGGTTTCCAATATTCCCTGGGCGGGACCCATTGGCTGTGTGCGTATTGGCAAATATGACGGTGAAAATCTGACGATAAATCCTTCGCAGAATTTACGCCTGGATAATTCACTGTATAAGTTTGACCTGACTGTTTGCGGCAAGGGCGGAAATATAAATATGATTGAAGCCTCGGCTCATCAGACCCAAGAAGAAGAATTGGAAATTGCGCTGCAAAAAGCCAGCGAAGAAATAACCAAATTGGAGAATTTTCAGAAGAAAATAGTCGCCGAAATAGGCAAAGAAAAAAGAATCATAGAGAAAGAAATAATATCTCCAGAATCGGTTGTATTATTTAATGAAAATATTTTACCTAAAATGGAGGACGCGATTTTTGGCGAAGTGGGCAAAAAAAAGATAGACGATTTGCATAATATTTGGAATAAAATGGTCAAAGAAAAATATGAAGACCGAGAGGATTTTTTTCTGGAAGATAATTTATTTGATGACACGGAAAATGACATCCTGCACAGGAAGGCGATAGAAGAAAATAAGCGCGCCGATGGCCGAGCGATGGACGAAGTTCGCGATCTATATGCGCAAGCTGGAGGAATATCCAGCATCCTTCACGGTTCGGGAATTTTTTACCGCGGAGGCACTCACGTTCTTTCAGTGCTGACATTAAGCGGTCCCGAAGATAGAAATTTAGTTGATGGTTTGCAATTAAAAGTGGAAAAAAGATTTATGCATCACTATAACTTTCCGCCTTATTCGGCCGGAGAAGTGGGCAGAGCCGGTTTTACCAATCGTCGGGAAGTTGGTCACGGAGCATTGGCGGAAAAAGCGCTCGCCATGGTGCTGCCTTCGGTTTCAGAATTTCCATACACGATACGAATTGTTTCCGAATCAATGGCTTCAAATGGTTCTACTTCTCAAGCTTCAATTTGCGCTTCGATTCTTGCGCTGATGGATGGCGGAGTGCCGATTAAGGCGCCGGTGGCCGGTATCGCGATGGGGTTGATGCATGAATCGGATGGCAAGTACAAAATCTTGACCGATATTCAGGGGCCGGAAGATCATTATGGCGATATGGATTTTAAAATTGCCGGCACCCGGGAAGGAGTTACCGCGATCCAGCTGGATATAAAAATGGAAGGCGTGCCGGTAAAAATATTAGGTGAAACAATGAGGCAATCAAAAACAGCCAGGATGAAGATTATAGATAGAATTGAAAAAGAAATTTCTAAACCGCGTCCGAATATTTCTCCCAACGCGCCGAAAATTTTAATCATTAAAATTAATCCGGATAAAATCGGCATGGTAATCGGCGGCGGAGGAAAAACAATTAAGGAAATTCAGGAAAAAACCGGCGCGATAATAACTATTGAAGATGATGGAACAATCTATTTTACCGGTAAGGGCGACTCGGCTGAAAAAGCCAGGGGAATGGTGGAAGAAATAACTCACGAATTTAAAGTCGGTGAAGTATTAAAAGGCGAAGTTGTAAAAATAGCCGATTTTGGAGTGTTTGTCAGCTTGAACCCTTTTACCGACGGCATGGTGCATATTTCCGAAATGGCTCCATTCCGCGTGGAAAGAATCGGCGATATAATAAAGGAAGGCATGATTGTGCCGGTGAAGGTTATAAAAATCGATGCCGAGCGTGGTAAAATCAGTTTGTCAATTCGCGAGGCTGATAAAGATTTTTTCAATGGAAAAAAATGAAAAAATACCTGCCCGCCCTCACGATGTTTCGGGAGCAGGCGGGGAGAATAAAATTGTTCAAACTTACGCCGAAGATGTGGCGAAGGTTATTGAAAACGATACAGGAGGCTTAATCAAAAAAATAATTCACGGAGAAGAAGAGCATGAAGCCGAGAAAAAAAATCTGTCTCCTGAATCAAAGAAAAATAAATTTTTTATGTTTATCAGCATCCTGCTTTTGTTTTTGGCTTTGGCCACTTTGTCTTTTTTCCTTTTTAGGAAAAATATCAATACAATCGAAGTTGAGAAGCAGTTTGTTCCGATTATTTTTAGTGACCAGTCCGCTTATCTTGAAGTTCTAGGACTTAACAAAGACGAAATAGCACAAACCGTTTTAAATGAAATCAACACTACGAAGGTAAAAAGCGGAGGCGTGGAGGGAATTTATCTTACCGAAAATAAACAAGTCGTAGGGTTGAGAAGATTCATTTCCTTAATCAAGGGCAATTTTGTTCCCGGTAATAACACGCTTTTTGTTAATGATAATTTTTTGATGGGTGTTGTAAATTCCGAGACCAAAGACTTTTTTATGCTGTTAAAAATTCGCTCGACGGCTGATATTTTCGATGCTTTGCGCATTTGGGAAGGGAAAATGCTTTCCGACTTGCGCGGATTTTTGGGAATCAATCTCTCCAGCGATACAAGGTATCTTTTTACGAAAGATTTTGAGGACGGAATTGTGGAAAATAAAAATGCGCGCCTGCTTTATGACAAAGATGGCAAATTAGTTGTCATGTATATTTTTGCCGATGATAATTCCGTTATTATCACCAACACACCGAACGCCGCGCATGAAATTATGCTTCGTTTGGCCGGGAACCAAAAGAAACAATAAATTATTGAGCTTTTATACTAGAGGCAGTTCTACGAAAAACGCAGAGCCTTTGCCAGGTCCTTCTGATTCTGCCCAGACACGTCCTTTGTGCGCTTCGATGATTAGTTTTACCGAGTAAAGGCCATAACCCGTGCTGTCCACATTTACTTTAACCGAGTCTTTACCTCGCCCGCCTTCGGTGAATAAATTTTTCTTATCTTCCTCGGTTATTCCCATGCCCGTATCTTTAACAGACAGCAATATTTTACTTTCCCCGCCTGCGCGAGCAGATTTTTTTTCAAGTTCTACTGCAATTCCCCCTTCTTTTGTGTATTTTATAGAATTTTCAATTAAATTATTTATTGCTTCATTGAGCCAGAAAGAATCACCCAGAATAAAATAATCGCCCTCTTTTATATCTTTTTCTATTTTAAGCCCTTTAGTTTCTGCCGGAATCTTTTTTTCTGAAAAAGTTTTTAAAACAATATCTTTAAAATCCATTCTTTTCATATCATATTTAATCAGTCCTTTTTGCATATTCGCGGCATTCAAAACCATATCAACTGTATTTATGCCTACATTGTCCGACTCCAATCCTTTTTCCGCCATTTTTTGAAGTTCCGGAGAAATAACGCCAAAACTCCCATCAAGTATTCCCGCGAAAATGTATTTTGAGTGAGTGAATGAGCCTTTAACTTTATGGGTAACGAGATGCGTCAAGCTCTCCCTTTGCTTGAGGAGGTTTTCAAGATAGACATTAAGCTGCGCCAATTCCTCTTTCTGCCGGATTTCTTTTTTAACGGATTTAATCAAGAAATAACCGAAAATTATTGAAGCAATAAACGTGACACCGTTTAGAACCATATTAATTGGAACTTTAATAAAGAAAAATTGCGAGCCAATAAGTATTACCAGTCCCCAAACTAGTGCTTGAGTCGCAATAAGTTTTACATTGAAAGAATTATATTTAACAACAAGATATGCAAGAATGCCGATAAAAATAGGCATGACAAACAAACCCAATTGAGCCATTTCCCAATCCTCAGTAATGCTCCCGATAATATTTCCAGAGGAAAATGCCAATAAAAATAGAATAATACCAATGGTGAATAACCATGCTTCTTTCCTTTGTTGATTTGTGTGATTTTTTAAAAGATTAGATGTTAAAAAAATAAGAGAAATAACCAATAATGCTTCTGCTATATATGAATAAAAAATAATAAAGTTACTTTCGCTTACAACACAAGTAGTAACATCAACCCCTGGTAATAAATATTTTGTCGGCATGAGAATAAGAATTAGGAAAATCGGAGAAAATAAAATTACTTTCTTCATTAGAGGTAAATCTTTTTTGGCAATAAAAACATAACACAAATATACAGCACTTATATAAACGAAAAGTTCAATCACAACTTGAATTGACCAGAAAAATAAAGCATTTAATGGGCTATTTCCTGCCCATAGTAAAAGATCAAGAAAAACCCAAAGGGAAAATAAAAGCGTTAGTATAAAAAATATTTTAGCTGATAAATCTTTTTTAGTTTTTAAAATAAGGAGAAAGCCAAAAATAAGAGCAAAAACAACGGAAATGCCGTGAGAATAATATAGCAATGTTGAGGGGACACTACTAGAAAAGAAAAAATATTGAGCTGACTCCCACGGGCAAAGAAGATTTGGCATATTTATTTCAATAGTTTAACATTTAAATTTTTAAACCCCCCACCAAATTTATAAGAGATGTTAAGTTTGACCGATTGATTTTTCCTTACCTTGAAAGGCTTGATCGGAAAAACAACAGGACCATTTAAAGAAAGCGTATCCTTTATCTTTAATTTATCGGTCAGTATTGTTACACTGGATAAATATATACTGTTAACCGTGATATCTGTATTCGCTTTAAAATCAATAATGTGGTTGAAGAATTCATTATTTAATGAATTAAAAGAAATTTTATGTAATAATTCCTTTTTACTCACAACCCTGCATCTTTTATTGCCCGGAAATCCTTCCCATAAATGTTGAACCATTTGTATTTTAAATCCATATAAATTAAAATCTGTTTCAGCCAAAGACACATATGTCTCTTGAGCTTGCGGTATAAAAATTGTGTTTGCTTTAACGGCCTTTCTGTTGTGTAAATTATTTATTGCCTGTACTTGAAACTCGTCAATCATACCAGTTGTGAGCATTTCCATAATCACAATATCAAAATGAATATTTTTGGGGTATATGAAATTTTTAGCATTACCTATTAATAATTTAATTTTTTTACCAAAACCATTTTCACCAAAGTTTCTCTTTGCCATTTTAGCAACATAATGGTCATATTCGATAGCAAAAATCTTTTTTGCTCCAGCTTGAGCGGCAAAAAGGGCCATAATCCCAGAACCGGTACCGGAATCTAAAACTATATGATGTGGCTTAACTGTAGATTCTATAGCGTCTCCAAAAACCTTTGTTCTTTTTGAATCAATTAAACATTGCCCTACTAAATCTATTGAACTAAAAGCTTTATCTTCCATAAATTAAATTACTTTAATAAAATCAATTATTATCTGATATAAATATTTTATAATTTCAATACCGCCAGCAATTAAAAAAACCCAGTAAAGGTTAGTCAATAATGAACTTGCAAGAAAAACATTCCAGTCCCTTTTTGTTAATCCATTATATTGAAAAGTTCCCTTTCTCATATAGGTAGTAACAATAAAAGCGTTTGAGGTGAGCGACAAAACCACAACCGTTATAAAAGTACTTTTATCATGCACAAAACTAAATAATTTCCCCCAAAAATTTTGTCTGTATTGTAAATCTTTCAATGTTTCCAACGCTAACCAATCTTTTTTAAACCAGTCATAAAATTTTAAAGTGCCTAAATCAATAAATACAGACAAAATCATAACAAAAATTGTACCTTTTATAAAACCAAAATAAACTAAAAGAAAAGATACAGCAAAATAATCATATAAATATGTAAAAACATAATAAGAACTAATACCAGTAATCCAAAGTCTTAATCTGGCAACATAGTTGGGGTTTTTAATAATTAAATTTGTTTGAGTGTTTACCATAAAGAATTTTACTGAACTTCATTTAAGATATCTGGGCTCGAAATAATTTTATAATCTTTAGTATAAAAAGCGCGTCTAAAAGTCAAAAAAACAGATACCATTGTAATAACTATCAGAACCCAGAGGAAAATCTTTGATTTTCTGTCCATGTTGGTATTTTACCATAAAATAGAATATAAAAAAGTGAAATTCGTATAGTACCAATTGTGATACTAATTTTATTTTCTTGGTTTGAGGTAGTGGATTTTTTGAATATACCAAATACGCTTAAAAAAATTGGGGGGTATTACTAAGATTTTCTGGGGGCTAATGCAACTTTTTCAGCCCCTTCTCTTTTTATTTTAAAACATAAGTATATAATCTATAAAATGTGGAAAAAATATTTTAAAAAACATTTAAAAAGAAAACCCAGAGAACAACTAGTTCGCGCTTTTTCTTTTTGCACGAATAAAGAAAATGCTCTTGATCTTGGCGCAGGCACTCTTATCGAATCAAAATTTCTTATCAAGAAAGGATTTAAAAAAGTTGTTGCTGTCGATAATGCGCCGGAGGTGAAAAAATTCGTTAAGAATTTTAACAACAAAAAACTTGTCTTTAAAAATATTTCTTTTCAAGAGTACGATTATCCTAAAAACGCTTTTGATTTAATAAATTCTCAGTTTTCACTTCACCTTTATGGCAAAAGAGGGTTTAATACTTTTATTAAAAAAATTAAAAACTCTTTAAAGCCTAAAGGTATTTTTGTCGCTCAATTTTTGGGTGTAAAAGACAGTTGGAATGGTAATCTAAAAAGCGCAACACCCAAGGCTAATTACATATTTCATACAAAGAAACAAGCTCTAGATCTATTGTCAGGATTAAAGATCTTGGAATTTATAGAAGAAGACGAAGATGGAAAAACTATTTTAGGAGTAAAAAAACATTGGCACATTTTTTATTTTATCGCTCAGAAGAAGTAACTAGCTGGAACCGTTCTTGAAAGTAACAAAGACAGTCCTTACTACTTTCAGTTTTGATTTAATATATTAACTATTGTGTTTATGTTATCATAAAAATATGAACATTGAAGTTGAAATAAAAGTAAAGGTGGATAATCTTGAAGAAATCAAGAAAAAGGTTTCAAAAATGGGGAAACTGATAAAAGCGATAAAACAAATTGATGATTATTATATTCCTTGTCATCGAGATTTTTTTGCTCACAAACCTCAACCGATAGAACACCTACGAATAAGAACCAATCCAAATAAGGTTGTTTTTGAATATACCAGGACAATAAATATGAAAGAAGACGGCGACTATGATCACGCAGAGGAATATGAGACGGAAATTTTAAATGTTGAAGAGTTTAAAAAAATTTTAGAATTTTTGGATTTTAAAAAATTTGCAACAATAGAAAAACAGAGAGAATATTGGATATGCGATGATATTGAAGTTGCTCTGGATGAAATAAAAGGGCTGGGGTCTTTTGTGGAAGCGGAAGCAAGGGGAGACTTTAAGGATGACAAAGAAGCCAAAAAGGCATGTATTAATTTTTTGGAAAAACTCGGAATCAGAGATGTTGAAAATAATCAAATAAAGAAAGGATATCCGCAGTTATTTTTTGAAAATTTATCTCATATTTAAGCTCTTGCTATAAAAATACGGCGTGCTATCATTTGCGCATGTTGGATAAGAAAAAAATTAAAGAAAAATTAGAAGAGGAAAGGGATGATTTGCTTGAACAGATGAAAGATATGGGCAAATTAAACAAGGAAACAAATGAATGGGAGGCGACTCCGGAGGAGTTGGAATTTCCAGAATCGGATGAAAATGATAAAGCCGACCGGTTTGAGGACTTTGAAGCGAGAAGTTCCATGATAAAGACCCTAGAAACGAGGCTAAATGATATTTTAAAGGCGCTGAAAGGGTTAAACAAAGAGTCGTTCGGCAAATGCGAGATTTGTAAAAAAGATATTGAAATAACACGCTTGGAAGCAAATCCCGCCGCCCGGACCTGTAAAAAACACTTAGAAAGCTAATATGAGTTTTGCCAAAGTTTACTCAGCGCAAGTTAATTTACTCTCTGGAGTTATCGTGACGATTGAGGTGGATTTGTCGCGAGGCCTGCATGCTTTCAGCGTGGTAGGCCTGCCTGATAAAGCGGTGGACGAATCCAAAGACAGAGTCAGCGGAGCCATAAAAAATTCGGGTTTCCAATCTCCCAAAGCCAAAAATCAAAAAATAATCGTTTCACTTTCACCGGCCGACTTAAAAAAAGAAGGGCCGTTTTTTGATTTGGCGATCGCGCTTTCTTACATGCTCGCCGCCGGCGATATTAAGTTCAATTCGGAGAAAAAAATTTTTCTGGGCGAACTCGGGCTGGACGGCACGCTCCGCAGGATAAGGGGCGCCTTGCCGCTGGCACAGGAGGCCAGACGAATGGGCTTTGAAGAAATATATTTGCCGAAAGAAAATGCGATTGAAGCGGCGTTGGTAGAAGGCATTGCGGTTTTCGGAGCAGGCAGTTTAAAAGAAGTCGTTAAGCACATTGACGAGAGTAAAGAAGAAATAGGAAAACAAAGAAAGAAAATTTCTGTTCAATCGAAAACAAAAGTGAATTATAAAAAAGAGGCAACCCATATCGACTTTTCTGATATTCGCGGGCAAGAAGGCGCCAAACGCGGGCTGGAAATTGCCGCGGCCGGCGGGCACAATATTGCCATGTATGGCCCGCCCGGCACAGGGAAAACAATGCTGGCTCGGGCCTTTTCCCAATTATTGCCGGATTTAGGGATTGACGAAGTGCTGGAAATTACCGGCATCCATTCGGTAGCCGGCAGCACTCGGGGAGAACTTGTTTGTTTTCCGCCGTTCCGCGCTCCGCATCATACTTCATCTTATGTTTCAATCATTGGCGGAGGAACCTACCCCAAGCCCGGGGAAGTGACGCTAGCGCACCGCGGAGTTTTATTTCTAGACGAATTTGCGGAATTTGAAAGAAAAGTCATAGAATCGCTGCGACAGCCGCTGGAAGATAATATCGTATCAATTTCGCGCGCCCGCGGTTCGGCAATTTTTCCATCAAATTTTATTTTGGTAGCGGCGATGAATCCTTGCCCTTGCGGGAATGCCGGTTCCAAACAAAAGGCCTGTATTTGCAAGCCGTCCGACTTGGACAGATATAAAAGAAAATTATCCGGACCGATTATTGACCGCATTGACCTTTGGGTTTCTGTCGGCAATGTTGATTATAAAAAGTTGGGTGGAGAAGGGAATGGCGAGCGAAGCGGGAAAATAAAAGAAAGAGTGACCAAGGCGCGTGAAATTCAAAAAGAAAGATTTAAAAAATTCGGCAAAAATATAACGACCAACAGCGAGATGAATGTAAAAGATTTGGGGAATATGGTAAAACTTAATGAAAAAGTGAGAAATTTACTTGATAATAGCGCCGAAAGTCTCGGTCTTTCCGCTCGCGCATATCACCGGGTCATTAAAATTGCTCGTACGATAGCTGACTTGGAAAATTCGGAGAATGTTGAGGCAAATCACATATTAGAGGCCATACAATACCGACCGAAGGTAGCGTAGACTTTTTTATTTTTTGTGTTATTATGTTATACGGAATAATCCCCTTGCGGATAGTAGGGGGACGGGAGAGTGCTATGACCTATTTGTACATGAGACCCGGGCCCAAAAAGGGGCTCAAAAGGATTCATTTGTTTCAAGAAACTGACCACACTACGGCCACAGCAAAGGCCGCGGGGATGTTTCCCGGGGGAGGGAGACTGTTTCATGTTGAGGAAATTGAGATGTCCCCTGCACCCGCAGTGGAGGTTGCCCAGGTCTTGGCGGAACCATTGGCGCAATGGATCCGCGGCCAGAGTTCGAAGATGAGCATCAAACCTCCCAACACAGGGTTGGCGATTTGCCTCATCGACGGGGAACTCTGCCGAACCTAAGCTTGGCCGATTATCACACACCCGACCGGGTGGAGGAAAACACGTCCTTCGTCCGGCCGGGTTTTCCTTTTTTTGCATTAATATTCTATTTTTTTGCACTAATCTTAAATAAGTTAAGGGGCTTGAATCAAAACTCGCCCCCTCACCAATTATTTATTTGACCAAGATTTGACTAGGTAAGACCTAGTTATTTTAGTTTTAGAGTTATCCACAGCTCTATTATTGACAAGTGAACGCTCGTTCACTTATACTGTTTAAGTAGGTCGTTTTAGAAGTTTAATTTAATAAAAATATATGTCACAAACACAATATTTAAAAATGTTAGAGAAAGAAATACAAAAAATCAATAAAAAAATTGATTTGAAAATTCTCCAGGGAGAAAAGTATTTCAAAGAAGCGAGAGAACATAAGTTGCTCTTGAAAAAAGTCCGCTATCATACGAGAAGGAATTTTTTTAGCAGATTTTTCCCGACTTTTGCCAAATTTCAATTCTAAATGCAGAACATTTATAAAACTAAACTGGAATCTTTTTACACGCAAAATAAAAGAATGCCCACGTATTCCGAAATGCTGAAACTTTTCGGTTTCAAATCCAAGAATGCCGTATTTCAAGTCGTGAAAAAATTAATGGAGACAGGATTGGTCGCGAAAGATTATTTAGGCAGGCTGATTCCGGCTGAATCTTTCGGCGAGGTTCCGATGCTCGGTTTTGTCACTGCCGGTTTTCCGGCGACGGTGGAAGAAGAGCTGGCGGATACCGTGAACTTGGATGACATGCTTGTTGGAAAAAAAGAATTAACCTTTATGCTGGAAGTTGACGGGGACTCTATGATTGACGCGCATATAGAAAAAGGAGATAAAGTGCTGGTGGAGAAAACAAATCAAGCGAAAGACGGGCAAATAGTCATTGCCGAAGTGGACGGTGAATTTACAATGAAATATTTCCGCGAAAAAGGAAATAAAAAATGGCTCGAGCCCGCGAATAAAAATTACCAACCGATTCATCCAAAACATAGTCTTAATATCAATGCGGTCTTGAAAGCAGTAATCAGAAAATACTAAAATGTATTCAAAATAAAAAATCCCCTAGCGGGGACTTTTTATTTTTTATCTCGAGGTAAAATTATGCGAGTGTGTCCTTCAAACCTTTGGCCGCTCGGAATTTTGGAACTTTTTTGGCAGCCACTTTGACTTGCTCTCCGGTCTTTGGATTACGAGCCATGCGAGCAGCCCTTTGTTTTACAGAAAAAATTCCGAAGCCGGCGATTGATACCTCCCCGCCCTTTTTCAAGGTTTGGATGATAGTGTCAAACAAACCGTCAACGACTTCCTCGGCCTGGACCTTCGTGCCGCCAAGCTTTCCATGTACCCATTCAGCTAATGCTTGTTTATTCATATATAGATTTTGGAAACAATATTTTTTGTAATATTTCGACCTTGTGTCCCCAGACCTGGGTCGGGGCGGCGATTTCGCCTACTAATTACTACTCATCTATTATATATCAAGGGTTTTTTAAGGCAAGTGATACAGAAAATTGAAAATTTGTGCGCCTTCGCTTTAAAATTTCAATTTTCCTTTTATTTTACCTGGCGTATTCAATAATTCGTGTTTCGCGAATCATTGTCACCTTGATTTCTCCGGGATATTTGAGTTCTTGCTCAATTTTCATGGCAATATCGCGAGCCATGAGCTTAGCTTCAGCATCGGATATTTTTTCAGGTGTCACAAAGATGCGAATTTCACGTCCGGCTTGCAGGGCATATGATTTTTCAACAGCCGGGAAAGCGTTCACGAGCGCTTCAAGTTCTTGCAGGCGTTTTAAGTAATTTTCTACCGAATCACGGCGGGCGCCCGGTCGTCCGCCGGATATTGAGTCGGCTGTTTGGACAATTACCGCTTCTATTGTTTCATAAGGGTAGTCCCCATGGTGGCTTTTCATTGCCGTAATGACCTTTTCATCGGCCCCGAATTTTTGCAAGATACGCATACCTATTTCAATATGCGTGCCTTGCACTTCATGGTCCAGCGCTTTACCGATATCATGCACCAGAGCCCCAGCTTTGGCTATCGCTACATCAGCTCCCAGCTCTTCGGCAATCATTCCGGCGATGTGTGCCATTTCAATAGAGTGCTGGAGAACGTTTTGTCCATAACTTGTGCGGAAATATAATCGCCCGATGATTGCGACGATACGCGGGTCAAAATTAAATATTCCGCATTCATAAACCGCCTGTTCACCTTTTTCCTTGATTATTTTATTTATTTCTTCTTTAGCTTTTTCTACCAGCTCTTCAATCTTGGCAGGTTGAATGCGTCCATCCAGAATTAAGTTCTCGAGTGCCAAGCGGGCAACTTGTCTTCTGATAGGATCAAAAGAGGAAATAACGATTGATCCCGGCGTGTCGTCCACAATTAATTCTACCCCGGCTGCTCGTTCAAAAGCTCTGATATTTCTGCCTTCCTTCCCGATGATTTTACCCTTAATTTCATTGTTTGGGATGGATACCATTGTCGTCATTAATTCGGATGCGGTGCTTGAAGCCAGGCGCTGAATAGATGTAGCCAAAATATCTTTCGCCCGCTGGTCCAGCTTTTCCTCATTACTATTTTCCAGTTTTTGTATTTTAATTAAAATATCTTCCTCGTATTTTTTCTCAACATCTTTCAGGAGTTCGTTTTTAGCTTCTTCTTCCGTCAGTTTGGCTGTTCTTTCCAATTCTATTATTTTTTCTTCTTCCATTTTCGACACTTTCTCCTGAATTTTTTTTATCTCTTCCACTTTCAATTTGATGTCCTCCACTTCTTTATTTACCTCAATTTGTCGCGCATCCAAGAATTCATCTTTTTTAATGAGGCGTTTTTCTGTTTCTCTGAATTCCTGTTCTTTTTTCTTTTCTTCTTCTTTTAAATTCGCGAGCTGTTCTTCGGATTTTTTCTTTGCTTCTTCCGTAATTCTCTGCGCTTCCTCTTTCGCGCCGACCATCATCTGTTTTATATCTATTTCGATAGACCTGCGTTTTCCCAACGCCACCAAAAGGCGCAGATAGTATCCTATTCCCGCGCCCAAAAAGAGTACCCCGACTCCGATTAGAACTATTATTATACTCATAAGCTTTATACCAGCTTACAAGAACACGCCACTATATTTGCGGTTTTTTTTCCTTAATACAAAAGATTTGAAAATTACCCTTTAAGCACTTCATAATATATGGGATATTCCTGTGAACCAAGTGAAAATAAATTTTTAAAATTCAACACTTTTAGTATAACAAATTACTGTTTTTTAGTCAAATAAAAATCTACCAACTACTACAAGCAGGCTCTGCGCTACATATCATCCATGCCCATGTCGGACGAACTGGATCATAAAATGGTTTACCTATAGCAGGATAGCTTTCAGCAGAATCGTGTACGAGAAATTTGTAATTAGCACCGTTAGAGTTGTAGAGGTACCCATTACAACTACCTGGCGTGCCCGGATCAGTTGGAAGTACTGATATATAAGTAGGTGTTAATCCTGCGATATAAGCACTTGCTCCACTAGTCGTTCCATTAGCTGGACCACATGGCACAGTACTTACGCCTCCCCATGCACTAGGATTAGCCAAGGGATATTGACCATTGTCGTTATAATAAAATTCAAGGGCAGTTCTAATTTGCACCATATCTTCTTTGCGTTTTACATCTCGGGCTTTTGCTCTAGCGCCATTCAAGCTCGCCAATACAACACTGGATAGTATCCCGATAATTGCCACAACAACAAGAAGCTCAATGAGTGTAAATCCTCTCGTTTGTTTTTTATTTAAAAAAGACATATTAAAAAATATTAAAATTGTTTTTCTAAACGCGGTGGTGCATTTTCTGGATAAATTACTTTTTGACCAGCTGGCGCTTCTATTTTTGCCTTACTTCCTCCTCCCCTAAAAACCAAAAACAGCGAAATAATAATTGCCACTACCACAAAACCCAAAAGCACATATTTCGCTTGCTTTTCTTCTTTAATCACTCCGCCAGAACATTTTATAACTAGTTGAACTATTTTAGGAATATTGGAAGTTTTGGAAATCGCTGCGGCCTGTTTTACTTGTTCAATGTTAGATTTTACTTCAAACTCTTTCAGCGCTTTTTCTATTTCTAGATTTCCGTTGAGATTTAAGTTCTCATCCATAAAAATATTATACATCAATTCTGAAACATATCAAAAAATTTATGCTAGAATAGATAAATGCATCCGGGGATACAATCATGGAAAAATCTTGTAATCTATGCCTTTAATGCTTTTTCTGTTCCACTGCTTATTAAAACCCTCTTTTTGCCATGGAAAATGGATAAAAATGCGGGAGCGCATCTTTCATTTGTGGAGAAAACTGTTTTTTTTATTTTTTCACGATTCTTGGGTTTTGTGGCTCGCGCTGTCCTTATAATCATAGGTCTAGTCTTCACAATTTGCGTCATTTTAACTTTTCCCATCTTTTTCTTTTTACCGATTAAAATTAACCGCGACTATCTGCAAAATTTGGGGAGTTTTGGCGCGTCACTTTCCTATGGTGATACTTATGCCCTGAACGTTCATGGTCGCGATGTCATCGGCTTATCTTCGCAAAAAATTTACGGTAAGGAGAAAGCGCTCAGAATGATTGAACGCGGACTTTCCAAAGAGAGGAACCATAATGTACTTTTGGTGGGCGACACCGGTATTGGCAAGTCAACCCTAATATCATACCTTGGACGTCTTGGACAGTCGGGGCTTTCTTTTGCCGGTATTCGTAATCATCGAATTGTAGAATTATTCACTGAAGGATTAAGCTTGTCCGATTTTGATAAATGCTTGAAAGAAGCCGCTTCAGCGGGCAATATAATTCTCGTTATTGAAAATATTCATGCTTATGAAGCTTTATATGAACGGCTTATTCCATATCTAAAAATGCCCCACCTGGGAATTATTGCCACGACTGATTTATCAAATTATGACCAAGTGCTGAAAAACCATCCGGAATTTCTTTCCGAATTTGAAAAAGTAAATATAGCGGAGACAAATAAGGAAGACACTATTGCGATACTTAAAAACAATGCCCGTCTCCTTAAAATATCCATCAGGCCGGATGCGATTCTGGAGATTGTGCAACTCGCTGACCGTTTGATAGGCAATCAGCCAGAACCGGTAAAATCCCTTTCAATTTTAGAAGAACTGCAAACACTCCGAAAAACCATAACCATTGATGATGTGCGACAAGTCGTATCCGACAAAACCAATATACCGATAGGGGACATTGGAACGGATGAAAAGAAAATATTAATGGAACTTGAAACTTCGATGAAAAAGAAAATTATTGGACAAGATGAAGCGGTCAAGGATGTGTCCGAAGCGCTGCGCCGCCTGCGTACAGGTATTGCCGATCATAGCAAGCCGGCTGGAAGTTTTCTTTTTTTGGGTCCGACCGGTGTCGGCAAGACGTATACGGCGAAAATTTTAGCCGAAAGTTATTTCGGCAGGAAAAATGCGATGATACGTTTTGACATGAGTGAATTTTCACTGGCAGGATCTACAACACCCTTCACTGACCGATTGGCCGGAGCGATAGAGGAAATGCCGCTTTCTTTAATATTTTTCGACGAGCTTGAAAAATCCAATGTCCTGGTTCGCAATCTGCTTTTGCAGGTGCTGGATGAAGGCCGTTTGACTCGCGGTTCCGGCAGAGAGGCGAGTTTTAAAGATGCTATTATTATCGCCACTTCAAATGCCGGGAGCGCGGAGATTATCGCTAATCCGGAAATTGACAAAAAAACACTGATTAATCATCTGATCCAAAATAATATATTCGCGCCGGAATTTTTGAATAGATTTAATAGTATCGTGCTTTTTAAACCGCTCAATCAAAGCGAGGCGAGAAAAATAGCATCACTTTTACTTGCCGAATTTGCCGAACATCTTTTTAATGATAAAAAAATTACCCTAGTCATTACCGATGCCCTAATTGACAAAGTTTCAGCCGCCGGTTTTGACCCGGAATTCGGCGCTCGTCCCATCAAGCGCGCCCTAGAAGAAATAGTTGAAAATAAAGTTGCGGAATATATTATGGCAGGCAACACTGGAGGCAGTATTAAAATACTTTAAACACGTCTAGTTATTTGTGCGATTAATCATAATGTGCTATAATTAAGCGTTATTAACTTAAAATAATATAAAATTATGAAAGAACATGGATTTTTTGATAGAGTATTAACATCTCTTACGGGGCAAAAACACCCTGATGCAAAAGAGAGAGAAAAAATAAGTATTGAATTAGAGAATCTTCGAAGAAGCTTAGAGGATCATGAGAGAAACCTGGGGATACCTTATCAGGGATTAGAACGTCCCCTTGGTGATGGGGGAGTAGGTGATAGGTTGAGAAAAAAAATTGCTAAGAAAGAAGAAGAATTAATGAAACTAGTTTAATTTAGTTATTTGCTTTAGGAGCTGGGATTTTGGATTTAGTGACTATCTCATCCACAATGCCATATTTTT
>ERZ1292629.181-Hain-H43-01um-R1-181-length-65990-cov-16_pt1 | contig 65990 bp, 65 predicted proteins | sample MGYA00564399_ERZ1292629 | MGnify/ENA primary metagenome ERZ1292629 (study PRJEB36523, sample SAMEA6512636) | groundwater metagenome | collected 2019-01-08 | study: AquaDiva: Metagenomics assemblies of 32 groundwater samples
CTTTTTAATTGGCGAACAGCCAAACCCTTGGAAGCTTCTCCACCTCCAGGATAAGTTGAGCCGACATCGAGGTGCCGAACTGCGCCGTCGCTATGGACGCTTAGGCGCAACCAGCCTGTTATCCCCAGGGTAGCTTTTATCCGATAATCTCCGGCCGCCTCTAAAGCGGACCGTCGGTTCACTTTGCCCTGCTTTCGCATCTGCTCGGCACGTACGCCTCACAGTTAAGCCAGCTTGTGCCAATACACTATCGGCACGGTTTCCATTCGCGCCTAGCTGACCTTAATGGACTCCTCCGTTACTTTTTTGGAGGATAGCGCCCCACTAAAACTACCCACCAGATAATGTCCCTTGTCGTTTTTGCCGACTAGGTTAGAACGTATCCCTTCAAAGAATGGTATTTCACGGACGGCTCCTCCTCAACCGAAATCGAGAACTCAATGCCTCCCATCTATGCTACGCATCAAAGAAATACATACAATATCAAGTTGCAGTAAAGCTCCTGGGGTCTTTTCGTCTAACTGCAGGTAACCGGCATCTTCACCGGTATTGTATTTTCACCGAGCAAGTCCCCGAGACAGTTGCCCACTCGTTACACTATTCGTGCACGTCTGAACTTACCAGACAAGGAATTTCGCTCATCTATTCCTTTAAGCACAGATGGACTCTATCTTCATCCTTTCCCTAGCGAAGGAAGGACGTGCGGTGTTGGTCTCTTGTTAACCGCATGTGACTAATCTACGCATTACTGCATAGCAAGATAGCATTTTGTGTAACGATTTAACTTTTTTGTTCACTAAAAACTTTACCACTTGGGCCACATAACAGTCCCAGTCGTAGAGTATTCACCTTGCGGTAAATACTCTACCTTAGGACCGTTATAGTTACGGCCGACATTCACCAGGGCTTATATAAGTCACCCGCCTTCGCACCTTGCTCGCAAGGTGCTACGTCGAGGCAAAGGCAATACACCCTTGTCTCGCTATAGCACTTTGTACTCAAAGTGCGAAAGCGGACGCCAATATTTGACCTTCTGGCATTGGTCAAGTGTCACCCCCTATACATCCTCTTGCGAGTTCGCAGGGAGCTGTGTTTTTGATAAACAGTCGGCAGGCATACTTTAGCTGCGGCCCTTCTTGCGAAGGGCAGGCCTTATTGCTAACTTACGGCCGCTTTTTTGCCGAGTTCCTTGGGGACCTCTCACTCGTTCGCCTTGGTCTACTCGACCTGACTACCTGTGTCGGTTTTCGGTACGGTTCAAACTTGTTTAATCTTAGAAGTTTTTCTTGGAAGCGTGCTCCGCGACATCTACTCCCCCGAAGGGTCATATTTTCACTTTGCTCGGGTTTGTGTCTCCCGGATTTTCCTGGGAAACGCCCTCACAAAGCAAACGCAAATCCAATAATGCGCATCGTGTACAACACTCCGTCACTTCATCGAAACAAATTCAAGTCATGGAATATTAACCATGTGTCCATCGGGTTCGGCTTTCGCCATCCCCTTAGGCCCGACTAACCCTTCCTTGATTGTCATTTGGAAGGAAACCTTAGTCTTTCGGCGGGAAAGGTTTTAACTTTCCTTGTGGTTACTTGTGCCAACATTCTTACTTCCACACGCTCCAGCATGGGTCACCCCTTTGCCTTCAACGCAGAGTGGAATACTCTCCTACCGCTTGTAGACTTCATCAAGGATCCAAGCACCTTGCTTGGAAAAAATGTTCACCTCTTTGTGAGGTGAGTTGGGGGAAGGATTCGAACCTTCATGTCTTACTCCGGAGAGCAAGTGCCTAACCGTTCGGCCACCCCAACACATTTTGAAACAAAAGAACAAATCCTTGATGAAGTCTACAAGCCCTCAGTTTCGGTACTATGCTTAGCCCCGATTATCTGCGGAGCAAAATCTCTAAATAAGTGAGCTGTTACGCTTTCTTTAAAGGATGGCTGCTTCTAAGCCAACCTCCTAATTGTCACAGAAATTTCACGACCTTAAGTGCACTTAGCATAGATTTAGGGACCTTAACTGGAGATCCGGGCTCTTCCCCTTTTGACCAATGGAGCTTAGCCCCCACGGTCTAACTGCCAAGCTTTAGCCTCGAGTATTCGGAGTTTGATTGGTTTGACGGAGTTTCCCCCTATTCATACCATCCAGTGCTCTACCCCTCGAGGGAACACCTGACGCTAACCCAAAAGCTATTTCGGAGAGAACCAGCTATTACCAAGTTCGATTAGCTTTTCACTGCTTACCACAAGTCATCCGATAGTGTTGAACGGCTAACCGGTTCGGGCCTCCATCTGTCTTTCGACAAACTTCACCCTGCTCATGGCAAGATCACTTGGCTTCGGGTCTGATGCAAGCTACTGGAACCCATCACAAAAATAACCACATAATCATTTTTTAGTCATTATTTTTGTGATGGGTTCCACACGCGCTATTAACACTCGGTTTCCCTTTGGCTCCAGGCTCTCGCCCTTAGCCGCGCAGTATGCATCAACTCGTTGGCTCATTCTTCAATAGGCACGCCGTGACGGATGCATCACAACACAGACAATGCAACTCAAAAAATCAAATCTTACCTGCCTGCCGGCAGGTATCCCAAATCTTTTTTGTATTTTATATTTGAGATTTTATTTTTGATATTTAAGATTGCATCACATGCAATGTGATGCACCCGCTCCGACTCCTTGTAGGCATATGGTTTCAGGTCTATTTCACCGCCCTCACCGGGCTACTTTTCACCTTTCCCTCACGGTACTAGTTCACTATCGGTCTCTTGAAGTATTTAGCCTTACCGGTTAGTTCCGGCAGATTCACTCAAGCTTTTCGTGTCCTGAGTTACTCAAGAACAATAACGAAGAGATGTTTTATTTTCGTATAAAGGGCTATCACCTTCTAGGGCCCCTCTTTCCAGAGGGTTCTACTAACAAAACATTTTGTAACTCTTCTCTCATCGAAATGAGAATTTATCGTCTTACAACCCCGCTTTTGCTTGCGCATAAACGGTTTGGGCTCTTTCCTTTTCGCTCGCCGCTACTAAGGAAATTCCTATTGGTCTATTTTCCACCAGGTACTGAAATGTTTTACTTCCCTGGGTTTGCATAATGAGCTTACGCTCAAAATGATTCCGTTTTACGGAATCGAGTTTCCTCATTCGGACATCTCCGGATCAAAGGTTGCTAGGCACCTCCCCGAAGCTTATCGCAGCCAAGCCACGTCCTTCATCGCCTTCAAAGAGCCAAGGCATCCACCATACGCCCTTAAATTTCCTATCAGGAAATTCAAAAACCGTAATATTTAATTTCAAAGGTTTTAACACCTCTGAAATAATTTTTATTCTACTCTCTATAATAGAATTGTTACCTACAATTGATCCTGCTTATAGTCTGCATGCAGAAAATTTCGACAACGTCGAAATCAATTCTCCGCGGACAAATAGCAGGTTTTTAATTGTCAAAAATCAATCGATCGGACGTGTCTTTCTTTTCATACCCGAGAAGAATTTTGTTCAAAAACCCTTCTCGGAAATGAAAAACCCGCTTCGGTCTCAAGCGGGTTTCATTAAACCTGAATGAAAGATTACTCTTTCCGCTTGAGTGGGAATTTAAGATTAATTTTCATACTTTTTATTCCGGCTAGCGAGCGGCATCGCGAGAATGCTGTCTACAAGTGTCAATCATAACCGATTGACTAGCATTCTCATGATGTGCGTGTGAAGACGGATCAAATGGTCAATACTATTTATTAGTTGCTCTATTATAAACATCCCGTAAACAAAGTCAATCCCGTAGTGGTTTTTCGCATAATAATTCGATAAAACTGATTAAATTAGGGGTGCCAGACACAAAAATTCACTAAGAATAGTGGGTTGGATCATTTACAAAATACACGCGGATTTTTCATCCGCGTGTATTTTAAGAAAATATTATTTCTATGTTTATATCCTGTTGTTAGTTTTTCTCCGAAATTTCTTGGCGCATCTTATCAAGAAATTTTGCCGCTGATTCCTGTCCACCCAATCCGAAAGCTAAACCGAAACTTAAAGACAATGCAATTATCGCACCCAAAAAGATAGTCTGAACAAAACTTTCAGCAATACCTAATTGATTAAGAGCGACCAAAATAGCAAAAATCCAAATTGACCATTTTGTAACACTGCCTAAAAAGTTAGCAGATTTTAAGTGAGCTGTTCTAGCAGAAGCCGATACAATTCTCTTCATGACATCAGCAATGATAGCTGCTGCAAGTAAAATAAGAATTGCGATAATTACTTGAGGTAAATAAGAAAGAACTACATCTTTCAAAAACGCATTTACTTGATTCAAACGCAAAATATCAAAAGCTGCGACAAGGAATACGATGATAATAAACCATTTGATTAAAGCGCCGACAAAATGACCGGAGTCTAAAGTTAATCCTCCGTGTCGAAGCCAATCTTCAAGCCCAGCCTTTCTTAGGGCTTCATCAATCTTCAAGGAACGCATTATTTGATAAATTACCCTCTCAATTACAGCTCCAATAATCCATCCTAAAATGACTATGAGAAGGGCAATGATGATCATTGGAATAAAACTTATAACTCCATTCCACATATTCTGGAACGATACATTTAACGCATCACTCCAAAGAGAAGTTGAATAACTATTCATTATTTTTTAATTATATCTAATAAATTATAAACTTTTTGATTCGTCTTGAACGCTTATCATAAAAGAGAAGACCGACCACACTAATCGCCTACCTCTGTAGACAATGTCTTTTCGCGATGGCGCCAATTAGACGGAATAAATTGCTCGTTTTAATTTTAACACTCAAACATGAGCGATATGAGGGAGACTGTGGATAACCCCCGCACCTTTCATATCATAAAAGACTTTCGGAGATCCTTTTAGGCACTAGGTGGAGCCTGGTTTATATTTCCAGTTTATTTATGACCTTTTTATGCGGATAATCCAAAATATCTCTAACTAACTTATCGCACATCCCCAACCTATAAAGAAAATCTGCAGTTTCAAAGCAAGCATATTTAATCTCCTTCCCCACTTGAGACTCGATGTCCGAGATCACATTTAATACTGTTCCTTTTTTTATCTTATCGCCGACGATTAGAATATCAACACGACTTTCATTGTCTTGAATAAACACTCCAGATAAAATGACAAGTTTTACTAAACCAACTCTTTTTATTTTTTCTAAAATTTCTAGATTTTGAGCTGAAGTTATGTTAATCAAAAAATCCTGTAATGAATTAAGAAAAGAAAATTTTTCATCGAGAATCCATCCTTGTACTCTTTTTTTAGTTGCAGCCTTTTTTTTAAGACTTGAGGCGCCCTTGCTTATGATCTTTTTTTTGATTAGACCAATTTTTTCTAAATTTTTAGTTTCAGTCCTAGCCCTAGCACTAGTGATTTTTGTCCTTCGAGATATATCACTTATACCGAAAGCTATTTGTGGATTAAACAGAAAAAGCCGCATGGTTTTTACCTTATCTACTCCACCAAAAATTTTTTCCAAAGTTTCCATATCTAGTCAAAGTATTTTATATCAGTTGATACCCCAAAAGCTAGTTGACAAAAAATCACCTCGATTTCGAGATGATTTTTTGTTTCCAACCATTTTTGAGATTTGGAATATTTTGATTATTTTAATGTAACTTTTCCACCAGCTGTCTCAATTCTTTTCTTGAGATCTTCTGCTTCTGCTTTCTTCAAACCTTCTTTAAGTACTGAAGGAGCGGCATCAACTAAGTCTTTTGCCTCTTTAAGACCAAGACCTAGAACTTCTTTGACTATTTTGATAATTCCAATCTTTTGAGCACCTGCATCTGTTAATTCAACGGTAAAAGCTGATTTTTCTTCTCCGGCACCTGCACCACCTGCGGCAGGAGCGGCAACTGCAACAGCAGCCGCAGAAACTCCGAACTTTTTCTCTAGTAATTTAACTAATTCATTAAGGTCTAAGACTGACATCTTATCAATAGATGAAACCAGATCCTTAAATTTAGCTGGGATTTCTACTACAGTTTCTTCTTTTTTAATTTCTTCGGGCATGATTGTTTTTTAGTGAGCAGTGCGAACATATTAGTAAATATAAACTCCTCAGCTCGGAAATTAAAAAGCATTTTTTAATTTCTCTCGCTCTACGTCGTTTATAAAAATCATCACCCGCCTAAGTTTTTACTCTGCAAAAATTTTGGCGGGTTAAGAAAAATATAGTCGCTTCGCTCGTTATTTTACTAAACTTTCTTTTCTGCTATCTTGCTTAATCCTACAACCAATCCTTGTATTGGTGAGTTAATAATATTTACAAATTGAGCGAGAAGTGTTTCTCGTGGAGGTATTTGGGCAATCTCAATCATCTGGGCCTTATTCATGTAAGAACCCTGAAATATTCCTCCCAAGATAGAAATCTTATCCTTAAGTTTTCTCTCATTGGTAAATATTTTTCTTGCAGGTTCGAGTAAATCTGCTCCCCAAGCCAAACTTAATTCGCCAGGAAGTTCTGGTATCTCACCTTTCGTCTTTGAATCTTTTAAAACCTTCTTAACCAAGCTCTTTTTGGAAACTAAGTAATTTACTTGTGACGCTTTTAAATCCCGTCTCAAGATCATCATTTCCCCCACGGTTAAACCGTGAAAATTAACGAAGACCATCGTGTTGGAATTATCAAATACCTCTTTTAGTTTCCCCAAAATAGCTGTCTTTTTTTCTTTTGTAATTGGCATAATAACTAGGCTCTAGGGTATTAGGCCCTAGTCTCTAGGAAATAAAATTTCCTAATGTCTAGCGCTTAGTTGTCTAGCACCTAAAATAAAAAATCGACCCTAACGGCCGCAGTAACATAGAATCAAAATCTAAGAATCCTAGATTTGAAACCTCGGTAGGCATTATGCTCATTAAAAGCTTCCTACTGTCTTTGGCGTTATGAAATATAGGTTATACCATTTTAAACTTCTGTCAACCAATACATAGGCTCAGCCTGTGTATTGGTTTTGTCAAGATGTGTAGATTATTTATTGTTGAAATTTAGCCAACCTTCAATCTCCTTCTGCATCTCAATGATACTTTTAAAATAATCAGGAAAAACATCTTTTGTAAGAATAAGTTTTTCTTCACGGTCTACCCCGACATAGTCTTGATAACTTGAATATCTATAATTGTCTAAATATTTTTTAGCTTGTTTTAAATCTCGAATTCCATTTTCCTTCCAATCTTTTTGAATAAATTTTATTGGGTTTAAGTGTATATAAGAGAATAAATATTTCAGATACTCATCTTCACCCGCATGCTCTGCCTTGAAATTTTCCTCAAACAGATGCCCTCTTCTACCATGTCTTTTGTTAAAATAGGAAGAATAGGCTGTAAGCAATTTGCCCATAAACTTAGAAATTCCTTTCTCAGAAATCTCTTTTACAAGAATATGAAAATGGTTAGGCATGAGGCAATACGCACCGATAACAACCAATTTAGTGTCTATCTCTATTTCTGATAATTTTTTATCTTGAATATCTCTGTAAACAAATGATTTCGTACTATTAGAAACAAAAAGAAGTTTGATAAATCTATTTTTATCATAATCATCGACAAATACAATTCTCTTATCAACCCCTCTTCCATAAAGATGGTAATATTCGTCAATAGAAAAAATAAGTTTTCTTGCCACAATAATAAATATACCAAAAATTCCTAGATACATAGGCTCAGCCTGTGTATAAGATTGGGTGATTTATCATTGAGAGTCATTTATATTTATAAATACATAGGCCGAGCCTATGTATTACAGACAGTTTGAGACTGAGAATGCATAATTCAACAATCAAATCATTACCTAACCATTCTTCCTTCTCGAATCTGTTGTATCAGAGACTCACCCTCGGCTTTAAATTCCGGAAAATTTTCTATGGCTTTTATTTAACTCTTTCTCCTTTTTCGTAAATCGCCGCCCGTACCCCTTTTTCATTTTTTAGTGTAACGGTCAGAAAAATTTTTGACTTTGGAGCCACTTTTCCATCAATACAAACAATTGGCTGAGTAACTTCTTTAATTTCCATACCTTTCTTTTCACCGCTCTCATACGGGAAAAGACTTTTTAGCCCTATCACAGCAACAGAAATATCGGTAGAATTTCCGGATTCGTTTAAATCAATCGTCCCGTGTCCTTCAAAATTATTATAGCCCTTAGATATAAAAAAGTTTTGTGCTAATGACTGCGAGGTAAAAAAATGTCCTTCGATATACCTCAATTGGACCAAATCAAAACTTAATTTTGAAAAATCTTCTTTTATTTCTGCTTCACATTTTTGAATGGAGACGGGTGTAATAACAGAATCTTTAGGCGCGGTAATGATACTCGTTGATTTATTTTTATCAGCACTCGATGGTTCAGAAGTTGTCGCTGTAATACTTTCTCGTGCGGTAGAAGTGCCCTGAAAATTATTATCTGTAAATCTTGGATTTTTGTTCACATAAAGATAAACTCCGCCTAAAACCAGAAGAAACGTTACTATAATCACAATTTGTATAAAACCTTTTTTATTATTTTTCATGCAAAAAATATATCATGAGATATGACCACTTTTCAAGGAAACTGGAAGCAGAATTTTACAATTACAGATTTTCTAGATTCAAAACACTTATGTTTGGAATCTTCTTGGCCTGGACTTCAATATAATCTCTAACGCTTTTTGTAAATTCTATTTCTGGATTTAGAGCGATTCCTTCAATAATTTTTTCTCTAGAGACTTTTAGATTTCCACCATAAAGAAAAGCTAGAGAATCCAGAACATAGGTAAGTGGGTTTTGAGGGGATAAGATGTAAGAACTTCCTATAATAGATTTGGTTTCATCAATTCGATTTCTACCCAAAGCTGATTCAATCAAGAGGAGATTAGAATAATTCATGCGAGCGCGGTAATCGTAAGGATTCTCTTTAAGATAAATGGAGTATTGATTACCATATAAATCAATATAAGAAAGGATTTGAGCAATTTTATTTTTATCTCCTTTTGAATTTATGACCTCGGCAAGAGCTCCTTTTAGGAATGAGTTGGAAGACAAACGTAATGACTCGAAACTGGATATTCGAGAGATTGATAATGCTGCAAGTTTTTTCTGTCTTTCCGAATTTGTTTCCTTAAAAGTTTTCATGAGCGCACTTTGTCTTTGAAGCTCATCAAATAAACAAAATTTAAAACTTATCATTGCCAGCAGGATGAACAGGGTTCCTAAAGTTTTATTCAAAATCGCACCATTTTGAGATTTCAATATGTTTCTTTTTGTTTCATTTATATCTTTTACACTTAATGTTCGTTCAAGATACAAGCCGTATCCTATTATAAATCCTAGAAGAGTGTAAGTTGCTACCGTATCAAAGGCTGTTTGAAGCTGTAAGAAATAAACAACTACCAGAGAAGAAAGAATTATAAATTCAGTATTTTTTATTATTCCTACCTTTACGGCTTGTCGTATTTTTAAGATAAATCCTCCCCAAAGCACTAAGAAAATAATCAGACCGACAATTCCCACATCTACAAGAGTGTCGATAATCACATTATGGGCACGATCAAACCAGACTTCTCCAATATTTTCATCAAGGTAGAGTCTGTTATCAAAATGTCTTTGTGTTGCTTCCCGAAAATTTTCTGACCCCCAACCCAAATAAGGTCTTTCTTTGATAGCTTTTAAAGCCGATTCCCAGACAATGACACGAGCACCAGTTGATTCTTCAATATATTTATTTTGCACAAAACTTCCAGGAACAAAAAGAAGGGTGACAGCGAGAACAACCACAAAAGTAAAGAGTCCGTTCCAAACAGGTAAAATATATTTTTTAAAATTTTGAGAAGTAAGTTTATTAATTAAGAAATAAACAAAAATATATGTTAGGAAAAGCAACATCGAAGCGCTGGCCGACCTAGCACCTCCCAAAATTTGAATGGGGTGCGAAAAAATTGTTGGGAAAGAAGTAGACAACAACTTTATATTTAAAAGATATGGAGAAGCCATCATAAGTCCTGATGCGGTAATCAAAATTTTTCTCATGCGGGATCCTTTGTCCATACGGCTAATCTCAACAAAAGCAAGTCCGAGCGAAAGTAAAAGATAAGCACCAGCAAAAGTGCTATTTCCCAATGTAAGGCCGTTTTCACTTAGATTAATCCACAAAATTTTTCCGTTAAAGCCCATCGCTTCTGGACTAAAAAATGAGATTAGCGCAAAAATTCCACTCGAGATAGCTATGGATCTTCGAATCAAACTAAAATCGCGTTCTCTTAAAAACTCTCCTAAAATTACAGCAATTATCGCGACGTGGGATAGGAAAAATATCCCACTTGATCTTATGATGTCAGACCATAAAGATTTCACCGGATGCAAACCTAAGAATGCTGATACTGCGTAGAGCACAAAAGTTAAACCAAGTAGTATTAAAAGTGGTCTATTTTTTAAACTAACGCTATGCCCACGAGTTAAAAGACGGTAAGCAAAAATGACGAGCAAGATGAGTGCAAATCCTACAATAAAAAAGTATTTGGAATTGATTTGTCCATAAAAAAGAGTATGCGACGAAATAAAAGGCAAGAGACCGAAAAAAATAGCGGCTAATATTCCTAAAAAAGTAGACTTATACATAGCAAAATCCTATCAGAAAGACATAACAAAAACCACCCCTTTCAGGGTGGTTTTTGTTCTAGTTGTTTAGACTAGGTCAATCAAACTAATATCACGGTATTAGTTAGTTGATGCTTACAGCGGTTGTCTTGAAGTCTTCAAGACCATAGACGTACGTGAACTCGTACGTAGTATCGTCAGCTATACCCCATCCAATAGCAGCAAGGTCGAGGTAGTAAATACCGTCGTCCGAAGCATCATTGTTGGTTTGAGTAACAGTCATTGTGACTCGTGATGTATGACCATCAGTAATCAAAATGTTATCAGTTGAATCTGTTACACCGTTTGGTGTAGTGAAGGTAATAAGATCAGCTAGATCGTCTGTAGTAGCAGTACCAGAGTCATAGACTCGGTAAACGATAGCATCTGTAACCGAGATGCCAACTGATCCGTTAGCAACGGCTGTAGCTATAGAAGTATCACCAACATAGACGCTTCCACCTCGAGCTGTGATGTCAAACACCATAGTAAAGGTAGCGATATCGTTATCATCAGCATCGTCGTCAGGAAGAACTACTGTACTCTGGCTTACAAGAGCGACATCAATGTAAACATCGAAGATCCCGTGTGCACCAGCACTTGCTGTACCAGTAATATCAGCGTCAACAAGATTTTCACCAGCTTCATCTCTAATCTGATTGAATGTTACCTGATCTGTTTCGGTTTCGCCTAGAGTAACAGTAATTGTGTCTCCTTCATCAAGAGCAGTGTCAACAGCAAGAAGGTCGGCAACAATCAAGACCTCAACAGTCTCTCCTGCTGGAATAGTATAGTTCACCTCCTCGAATCGAATACTCTCAGATTGGCCAACACCTGTAGTACCTGCAGAATAAGCAGCTCCACCGTTTCCTCCGTAAGTAGCAGTACCGTATTCTTCTCCCTCAATCATAAGTTTGATTGCGGGAGCCGCACCTCCAACGATAACATCATCTACGTTAGCGGCACCTGTTACATCAACGTCAATTCCAAATTTCCTGATTTCAAGATCAGAATCTCCTTCTGCTTCCAAAGTGAAAGACAAAAGTTCTACATCTTGAGAAGCGGATTCATCTGTTGCGTGAACATCAAGAATGTGGGCGTCATTGATAGCCTCGTCATTTGTCGCAATCTTCAATTCTGAACCAGCAGCTGTAGCAAACGTCTCAAATGAGAAGAGTTTTACAGCGGTTACTGGATCTTCAGAATTTGAAGCTCCTTGAGCATCAACAAAACGAACTGATCGGAAATCAACGTCCCAAGATTCTGCGGCAAAGGTTGAATCTAAATTGCTAACACCAGAGACTGCGGCGATAAGATTTTCTGTATCACCAGCTCTGATAATAGCGCCGTCATCAAGTGTTATGGTCTGTGACCAGAGGTTGTCGTCAGTGAATTCACTACCATCTACACGAGCAACTTCTTCACCATTAAACCAAATCGATACTTCACTTACATATTCATCGAAGTCATCATCAGCTGTAGCGGAACTTCCAGATGTATCGTCGTTAGCGAATACAAGCTTTACAGCTGTTAACTCAATATCTGATCCACCATCTGCTTCAATTTCAAGGCCGGCAACTTGCACGTCCTCTTCTCCTTCACCTACCTCCTCGTTAACAAGCGAGGCCATGATGGTGTAGTCGGAAACTGATCCCGCTCCGCCGGAAAGTCCTGCAGAAGGAGTAGATCCACTTCCTGAACAAGAAACTCCTGTTACTGGACTAAATCCAGCGGTTGAAGTACATCCTGCTGGTAGGGTCGATGAGGTTGTACATGGCATTCCGGTTGTTGAACTGAAACCAGAAGCTGAAGTACATCCTGCTGGGAAAGTGCCTGTTGTTGTTGTTCCACCTGCTGCGAGCTTTGCGTTTAAGCTAGTTCGAGTCATTGGACCAACATAACCTGCTGCTGGGGAAATTCCCATTGCAGCTTGGTACTTTGCTACAGCTGCACGAGTAGCTGGACCAAAGGTTGAAGTTTCCATTCCTGGAGAACCTGCACCTGAAACAGCAACTGTGTAACCATTAGCGTTCAACCATTGCTGTAAGTACATAACACTTGAACCTGTGCTTCCAACTGTAAGGTCGCTAGTAAACTGAAAGCCTCCTGGAACTGATCCTGAAGTGCTTGTTCCTTGAAGGGAACTGATTTGAGCCATTAAGGCGTCAATTTGTGCTTGTAATTCTGCTGCTGTTGCGGCCTTTGCGTCACTTGGAGCGGCGACAAAAGTTACAACCATTGCTAGAGCTACAAAACCTACAAAAAACTTTGCGGTTTTTGATTTGAATAAACTCATAATTTTAATATCTAATTGAATTTCTCCTTTTTATTAATAAATTTTTGGAGAAAAAAACATTAACGCAAGACTTCGACAAAAGCCTAACGCTTCTAATAATTGTTAAACCTCTCACCAATTTCATCTCCGAAATTTTCGCAAAGTGTCGGATGCAAAATTGGTGAGAGGGTAACTAACTAAACTAATAATTAATAAATTGATTACACTTTGTTCCGTCTTCGCTCGCGCATCATGAAAAAGTTTACTTTTTCGCGATGCCGCTCACTAGCCGGAATAATTTCACTATTCTTTACGTTTTATTTTTCACTTCTTACCAACTTCGAATTTTAGAAATTTCTACAATCCAAAGTTGGTAAGAAGTGAGTCGACACAAAACGCAAAGATTAGATGATAAGTTTTAGGCTGAATTTCTGAATAGCATTGAGTGACAGAAAAAACAGAAACATCTGAAAAATTTTTATCTTTATTTCTCTCCCCAAAACATAAATTTTAGGAAGCTGTTTGAGCGCTATTTATGAAATTGTCAAAGGTCTGGATTACAACCAATCTTCAATCTTTAAAGACGGTTATTTATGGCTTTTCTTACACACCATTCAAACAGTAATTACACAGGCATAGCATACAAAAAAAGACAGAAATATGCAAATACTTGTGTGTTCCATAGATTTTACCTTACATTCATATCTATGGCCAAAACAATAGTGTGGATAACTTTAGAATTTAAGATTTTAGATTTATGATTTACGATTTTAAGATGCAAAATGCAAGTTTTTTCGGTTTTAAATCTGAAATCTGAAATCGCAAATCATAAATTCAAGGAGTATTTACTCCATCTTCTTTCCCCTTCTTTCTTAAGGACCCCAGAATAAACCATGGCCAAGAGTTCCCTTTGGATAGTTTTTTCGCTACAACCTTTTATATTCAAAGATATGTCCTTTATAGAAACAGTTGTTTTGTTCTTAATCAAATCAATAATTTTAATCTGTCTTTCATTCTTTTTTTCTTTTTTTTCTATTGTATTTTCTATAAAATTAGACACATTATTAGATTCGTGAATAACAGATTTTTTAAAACCATTAGCATTACTTGAGCTTGTTTGTTTTTTATAAGTCTTTTTTTGAACAACACCAGCACTTTTATCAACAACCAAATCTTGATGAAGTCCGCTCTGTAAATTTATTTTTTCTAAAAAATGTCCTTTATAGTTTTCTACGAAATAGTCTTCGTCTAAATTTTTGTCTTTTTGATTATCTATTTTTAAATACTCTATTTCCATGTCTATAAGATTAAATATTTCTTTCTGCAATAAGAAAAAATTCATGTTGGAGACTAAACCACTCATGTAAGCGGTTTCTAGAAAAGAATGGAGCTTAAGAATATGAGGATTTGGAATATCCAAACTCAACCTTTTTCCGTAAGAATTAGATTTGATCTCTAAAAAATAAGGGACAATATCAAGAGAACATTTTCTCAAAGACCACTTTAGAGGTTCTTGGTCTGGAAGCAAGTCTGTTAACAAATAAAAAGCTGACACCAGTCTTTTTGTCTTTTTTGTTATAGAAATAAAGTTTTTGTCTTTTATGAAAAAATTTATATCAGAGACAACTTCCTTCATAGGCCTATCATTAGATTGGTTTTTTTCGATAGTTCGCGAAGAATGATCTTTTGTATCCATACCTGTCTTTTATATTACTTTTTTTATATTCTGTCCTTTATTTGGAGTTTTTTATTTATTCTTTTATAAAGGACATTATATAGTAAACTTTTTAAAAAGACAAGTTCAGGGACACGAATAGAATTCAAAAAGCAAAATTCAAAGGTCAAAATTGAAATTCAAAAGTAAAAAACATCATAAGCGCATTTAATTGGTAACTTTTAACTTTAAATTTTGCCTTTTGATTTTTTACTTTTGACTTGGGTTTTTATGTATTGGTCTCGCACTCTATGATATTATTGTGAAGAATAAGTGTTGGAGTCCGATCTGTTTTTGTACTGAATTATCCCTAATTTAGGTCAGGTTACCCTATGTCAAAGAAAAAAAAGAAAAAAGAAGATGAAGAGTTAGACCCACGTGAAATTCCTATAAAAAAGGAAACCTTACAAAGCGTGATAGCGATTGTTTTTTTTGTTTTATCTATTTTTTTAATCCTAGCGTCTCTCGGAAAAGCTGGAGTAGCTGGAGATATGGTAAAAAAATTTCTAGTCCCTCTAATGGGTTGGGGGTATTTTATTTTGCCAATTCTTTTAATAATTTTGAGTATTACTTTCCTTCTCTCAATCAAGAAAAGTTTTGCTCTGACACAGGGTATTGGAGCATTGTTTTTTTTCCTATCTGGCCTAGGCTTGCTTGAACTAGTTTTATCAGGAAAGGGAGGCTCTCTTGGAAAAATAATTTTGCGTCCGATAGAGAGCCTCTTTCAGGGAACTTTCAGCGCGATAATTTTGCTTGCCCTGCTTACAATATCAATGCTGATTATTTTTGATTCGGCCTTGAGGTTTCAGTTGTTCTTTGGACTTTTTAATAAACTGTTCAGGAAAAAGGCAGCCGAAGAGATACTTCCAGAAGTAAAAATAAGTGGGGAAAAAACAGAAATAAAGGATATACCAGAAAAAGATCAGGACGCAAAAGAAAAAATAGCGGCCAAAAAAGCGGAACCTTCAAAAAATAAGGTTGATGAATTTGCTATTAATTTAAACAGGGTTGGTTTGTTGGGCAAACTGTATGAACCACCACCACTAAGTCTTCTTTCTAAGGATCAGGGCAAACCAGGTGTTGGTGATATCAAAGCAAATTCCAACATTATTAAACGAACTTTGAAAAATTTTGGTATCGATGTGGAAATGGATGAAGTTACAATCGGACCAACCGTTACAAGATACGCGCTAAAGCCCGCCGAAGGAGTTAAATTATCGAGAATTTTAAGTCTGCAAAATGATCTTTCGTTAGCTTTGGCCGCTCATCCAATAAGAATAGAGGCTCCGATCCCAGGAAAATCTCTTGTGGGAGTTGAAATACCAAACAGTGTAAAAACAATCGTTGGTTTGGGGAACTTACTCTCCGAAGAAACTTTCCAAAAATCCAGCAAATCTTTGCTTATATCTTTGGGAAAAGCCATTTCTGGAAAATCGCATTTCGGCGATTTGGCGAAAATGCCTCATTTACTCATTGCTGGAGCGACTGGATCCGGAAAATCTGTGGCTATACATGCCATCATTACATCCCTGCTCTATAGGAATTCTCCAGAAAGTTTGAAATTTATTTTGATTGATCCTAAGAGAGTTGAGCTCACTTTGTATAACAAAATACCTCACTTACTTACACCAGTACTTACCGATCCTAAAAAATCAGTCTTGGCTTTGAAATGGGCGGCTAAAGAAATGGATAGAAGATATGACATTTTGGAACAAGAAAAAGTAAGAGATATCGGTTCTTATCATAAAAATATCTTGGAGCCGAAGCTCAAGAAAATAAAATCTCAAGGGCATGAAGAAGGCGCGGATGTCGGAGAAACTATGCCTTACATCGTTATTATTATTGATGAATTGGCAGATATGATGAGTTCGTACCCAAGAGAGCTTGAAGCAACGATTGTGAGACTCGCACAGATGAGTCGCGCGGTTGGTATCCATTTAATCCTTTCGACACAGAGACCGAGCGTAAATGTCATTACGGGGCTCATAAAAGCCAATGTGCCAACTAGGATTGCTCTCCAAGTGGCTTCTCAAATCGATTCTAGAACAATTTTGGATATGAGTGGAGCAGAAAAATTGCTGGGTGCCGGAGATATGCTTTATCTTTCAGCTGAAATGTCGAAACCAGAAAGAGTGCAGTCTGCTTATATAACTGAAGCTGAAGTAAAAGATGTCGTTAAATATTTAATTGATAATTATAAGGATGTGGAGACGGCAGTTGATTTAAATTTGGACACGGCCACAAATGCAATCGAGATCGCGGCAAACGAAGAAGATGACGATGAACTTTACGAAGAAGCCAGAGAGCTTGTAATTGCGGCGCGTAAAGCTTCAACTTCCTATCTCCAAAGACGTTTAAAGGTGGGTTATGCCAGAGCCGCAAGACTTATTGATCTCCTTGAAGAAAGAGGTGTGGTCGGCGCGGGAGAAGGCGCAAAACCTAGAGAAGTTTTGGGAAATTATCCAGAGCAAACTGATGCCGGATTACCAAAGGAATGAATCCCGTAGTGAAAAATGGCATAGCTCTTATTTGCGAGAGATAATACTTAAGATATAAGATAGAGTTTGTATTACAATATTAAGATATTACAAGTTAAATTAAGAATGGCGAGCAAATGATGCCATTTTCTACTACGGGATGAATTTTAATTTAAAATCTACCCTAAAAATAGCCTCTTTTGGATTCATGGTGCTATTTATCGTTGGATATTCTCTGTTCGAGTTCAGATGGGTTATACAGGGTCCAATTATTGAGATTGAATCGCCAATAAGTGGAGAGGGTTTCGATAATAGTCTGATTGAAATCAAGGGTAAGATAAAAAACGTGTCTTTTTTGAGTTTAAATGACTACCAAATCACCGTGGATCCATCTGGAGTTTTTAAAGAGAAATTACTTCTATCCCCTGGCTACAATATAATGAAATTGGAAATTAAAGACCGATTTGGCCGCACAGAAGTGCAATTTCTGGAAGTGTTGTATACCAAAAAGGTTTAGTATAATGCAAACACCATGAATCCTGTAGTAGAATTTCAGGTTGCAAATACTACTTGATAGGATATAAATTGTAGATCTATTTATTATTTAAAAAACTATTAATTTCTAGGATAGTTCTGAGTCTTGCGAAGAACGACCTGAAATTTCACTACGGGATGAAAACAAAAGAAAAAAAAGAACCAAAACAATCCGGAAAAAATATCGAAGACACAATCAGCGAAATAAAATCGCGATTCGGGGAAGAATCGATAATGAAACTGGGTGAAAAGCCAAAAATATCTGTTGATGTCATTTCTACAGGTTCAATTGGCTTGGATGCGGCTCTTGGAGTTGGAGGACTTCCAAAAGGTAGAATCATTGAAATTTTCGGTCCGGAATCTAGCGGTAAGACTACCCTTTCTCTTCACGTTATTGCTGAAGCTCAAAAAAAAGGGGGCATCTGCGCTTTTATTGATGCGGAACATGCCATGGACCCGGAATACGCCAAAAGACTGGGAGTAAAAATAAATGAGCTTTTAATTTCCCAACCGGACACAGGTGAACAGGCACTCGAAATTGTGGAAAGCTTAGTGAGGTCAGGCAAAATAGACGTTGTGGTGATTGATTCAGTCGCCGCCCTCACGCCTAAAGACGAAATAGAAGGTGAAATGGGGGCTTACCATGTAGGCAAGCAAGCCAGACTTATGTCTCAAGCGCTCCGAAAGCTCACAGCTATAACTGCCAAAAGCAAGACTATAGTTATTTTTATAAATCAAATTAGAATGCAAATTGGTGTGATGTTTGGCAATCCAGAAACCACCCCAGGAGGCAAAGCTCTGAAATTTTACACTTCCATCCGCATTGATATAAGGAGAATCGCTCAAATTAAAAAAGGTGAAGAAATAATGGGCGGACGAATCAGGGTAAAAGTAGTCAAAAATAAAGTGGCGGCCCCTTTCAAACAAACTGAATTTGATCTTATGTACAACGAAGGAATTTCCAAGGAGGGTGAACTAATCGCTTTGGGAGAAAAGATGGAGATAATCCAAAAATCAGGTGGTGGATCATACGCCTATGGAGAAGTGAAATTGGGCCGAGGATATGACGCAACGAGACAATTCTTAGTGCAAAATCCAAAAACAGCCTCTGAAATCCTTAAAAAAATAAAGGATAATTTAAATGCCGCTGTTTCTTAGAGATTAGAACCAATATACTTTAATTTATTAGCGGTTATTTTTGAGAGGGTTTCTATATATGTATTGGTTAAAAGGAGGTCTGATGGCAACGGCTTATGCCCTAGTTATCTTTTTTATTAAAAGGATTTGCGACTTTGAATGGTGTTTTGCAGATGTTTTTTTGCCAATCGTTTACAAGCCAATCTTAATTCTGGATTTTTTCCTGACCGACTCTCAAATATTATTTTTAGGAGAACATATAATTACAACGATACTTTGTATTTGGTTTGTAATAGGAGCGTTAATGGGATCCTTATATGGAAACATGAAAAGTCAGAAAAATCATTCTCCTCTCGAGAAAACTGAAGGATAAATTGTGTATACCTAGCACCATTTTCTATTTTCTGCTATCATCCAGTCATTACAAAACGTAAGTCAGTCTTAAGACTATTAAACCCACACAATTACTATGAGCATGCTCCAATACAACGAAGTTACCGAAAGAAAATATATTATATTCGAGGGAGGCCCTTACGAAGTTTTGACATCTCACGTTTTTAGAAAACAGCAAAGAAAGCCTGTTAATGCAACCAAATTAAAGAATATGCTCACGGGGAAAGTTACTGAACACTCTTTCCACGTATCTGAAAAAATAGAAGAAGCAGATATCTCAAAAAAAGAGATAAAATACATCTACAAAAACAAAGGTCAGTTTTGGTTCTGCAGTATTAATGATCCAAAAGACAGATTTTCTTTGGAAGAAAGCATGATTGGTAGTGGTAGCAAATTCTTAAAAGATAATTCTATAGCCGAAGCGCTCATTTTTAACGATCCTGAAGGCGATGATGAAGAAGGAAAAATTATCGGTTTAAAATTGCCAATAAAGGTAGAACTTAAGGTCGTAGAGGCTCATCCTGCAGTCAAAGGCAATACAGCTCAAGGAGCGACAAAAGAAGTGGTTTTAGAGACCGGCGCGACCATCCAGGTCCCCCTATTCGTGAAAGAAGGCGATATAATAAAAATAAACACCGAGAACTGTGAATATGTCGAAAGAGCTGGCAACCAAGAGTAGCAACATAAAATAAAAACACGAAGAGATTCGTGTTTTTATTTTAATTCTACTTAACCTAGAACTTTCAGATTTGAGACAAGTTTTTTAATAAAATCGAGTACCGGAGCGAGACGTATGTACTTATACGATGAGTGAAGGAACGGAGGTTTTAGTAAAAAAATTGGCCAAATGTGGAAGTTATAACTTATCGAGAGACGTAAGGTAATAATCCCATAAATCTTGAGCGTTTAATAGCCAAAGAGAGTTTTCTTTGGTTTTTGGAGGTAACGCCAGTCTTTTTCTTAGACAAGATTCTTCCGTGAGGATTAATAAATTTCTTTAGGATTTCTACGTCCTTATAGTCTATATGTTGGATATTATTTTGGCTGAAAAAGCATTTCATATATGTAGGCTCTAGGTTACTAAATACTAGGCTTAAGGTCAAGCCAAGGAAGATTTAAGATGTATGATTTAAGATTTAAGATAATTGAACTCAAAACAAAAAGTAGAAACAAAATTCTTTTACTTTCCTGCCTGCCGGCAGGCAGGTTGAATGCAAAACTAAGCGAGATTTCTTTAAATTTTTAGCGAAGTGCTAGAACTTTTCCCAAGCGAGTAAAGTTCTAGGCACGAGCGAGAACCGTACCGAGACGTATTTAATAATACGTTGAGGGAGGCTCGGAGCGAAGTAACGCAGAAATTTGCCGCTTCGGAAAGTTATAGCTAGAAGGGGATGTCGTCGGGGTTCACCTCTTCTACTGGATAATCAATTCCCCCTTCCTCTTTAGGAGCCGCTGTTTTTCCTTTTCCTTTTGGATCCCCTACCGATTTCTGGCCCAGGCTAGGCGCTCCTGCACCTGCGGCACCTGATTTTGGACCGAATTGTACTCGGTCGGCTATAATTTCAGTGCGATATTTTTTAGATCCGTCTTTATCATCCCAACTTCTAGTTTGAATTCTTCCTTCGACTAAAACACTTTGACCCTTTTTGAGAAATTGAGCTGAAGTTTCAGCTTGTCTCCCGAAAACCACAATATTGTGATAATCAGTGCTCTCTTGCTTAGCACCGTCTTTATCTTTCCAAACTCTGTTAGTGGCTAGACTAAAAGAACAAACAGCCGCTCCAGATGGCAAGGTTTTAAGCTCTGGATCGCGAGTAAGGTTTCCTATTAAAATTGCTTTATTCAAATACATAGTAATTTAAGATTTATGATATGAGATTTAAGATTTTTAAAATCGATCCTTAACTAATATTAAACCATAAACAAGCAAAATATACATTGCCTCCATTCGCAAAAGACTTATTTTTCAAACAACAAACTCAAATCGTAAATCTTACGTCTTAAATCTAAAATATATTTAGCTAACCAACTTTTCGATACTTTTATCGATTTCTTCATTAGAACTCTTTTCAGCAGTTGGACCAGTCTTTTTAGAAGGTTTTTCGCGCTTGGTAAGAACCTTACTAGAATACATAGTATTTTCTTTTACAGTTTTTATTAACAAAAATCTTAGAACTTCTGGAATTTTTTCAGCTGATTTTTTTATTTCTGAAATCTTTGAAGAATCGAGCTCGAATTTGATCCATCCAAAATAAGCTTGGGAGTATTTTTGCTTTTTACTATCTACCATCTTGAACATCTCGTAACTTATTGGCTTGAGTACTGGTTGGCCTTCGGAGATAAGGCTACCCCCATTCCCTTCTACAACACTCTTAAGAGAAGAGACGATTTCAGGCACTTTACCCTCAATGACTGCGGGAATAATCAAAAAACCCATCTCGTAAACTGTGGATTTTTCTTTACTCTCAATCTGTTCTTCTGTTTTGATTTCAGTTGCTTCCATGGAGAGAAAGCCTAACATAATGGTTTTATTCTTGCAAACATTATTTTTTATATAAAAAAACAGGGCTACCACACATTGCGGTAGCCCCGATCTGTCATAGCTCAAGCCCCCGCCAAAGCTACAACAAGACATGAAAGTCTGCTTCATTGCAGACAAAAGAACAAGCAGAGTGCCTAAGCGACCAAGGACTGATCGCAGAAGGAAACGAAGGTGTGGTAGTCGCGCCAGATACTCTCGAGGCGGCCAAGAACAAATTCGAAGTCACCATCCGAGTGAACGTCCACATAAGGCACCACGGGGCAGCCGCCTACAACAGGGAGACGATCTACTTCATCGAAAGATGAGTACCAGAAGCCTTTCGGCAACTTGTCACGCATCGAATCGAAGACCTGAGACAAGCCCTGAGCGCCAGTGAAGCAATTGCCGACTTGTTTGCGACAGAAGTCCATCCGTTCCAAGAACGTTGTCGTTCTGGAACCGATTTGCTTCCAAACACGAACACGGAACTTGTCACCAGGCTTGAGCACTCGACTCGGGTTCGAGAAGTTGGCATTGAACCTGACGGATGCCGTCGCGGGATCGTAGCCGGCTGGCACCGTGAGGATACCGAGGTCCGCGAGCAAAGCGAACTTCCCTGCCTCGCCGGCAGGCGGGTCGATCGGTTCTGCAGAAGCTTTGGGCTGTGGCTTCCAATCCCCGAAAAGTGCTTCTCGCTCAGACACCGAGAGGTTATTGAACCGCTCCCATTGATCGAGGGTGATGACACCTTTCCTAACTTTCTGGAGGATGTCGATTTGCAAGCCAGCCAATCTGGCCGATCCTGCGTCGATGATACGTTTCATCGTTTGTCCTTTTTAGCCGTCCGAAGATGGATTAGGCTTTTTTCAGTGTACATCCTGGAGCCTGCCAGGAACAGTCGCAAGAGAATATCTTGCTATCCTTGTATAAGGTATAACAAATAAGCTTTTTTGTCAACGATAAATAGAGCCTAGAAATAACGATATCTAAAGGATCTTTATTCCAGAAAATAAATTGAGAGTATTTTTTACAAGTTGGTTTTTTACTTCCTCGAGGGGAAGGTTTTTAATTTCAGCGATTTTTTTGGCAGTTTCTTTAACAAAAAGTGGTTCATTGCGCTTTCCTCGGTGTGGTGCTGGCGCAACATACGGACAATCGGTCTCTATGAGCACCGAATCGAGTGGAATATATTTCACTAGCTCTTCGTATTCTTTGGTAAAAGTAATGACTCCAGTAAATGAAACGGTAAAACCCAAATCAATAAAAGATTTTGCTTCTTCTTTTGTACCCACAAAAAAATGAACGTTACCGCGCACTTTTGCTTTGCTCTTTAAAATTTCTAAAACATCTCTGTAAGCCGATTTATTTTCTTTTCCATTCCGGATATGGAGCATGAGAGGTTTTTTTAATTCATTGGCAAGTTCAATTTGAGCAATAAAATTTGCTCTCTGTTTTTTAATATTATCTTCCCCTTCCACTCGAAAATAATCCAAACCAACTTCCCCAATTCCTAAAACTTTAGGATGAGCTCCTAGTTTTTTATAAAAATCATAATCAAAAGTTTCACCTTTATCCTCATTTCCATGTTCTCCAAGCTCGGATTTGTCGTGAAAACTCGGAACGCTGTGAATCGGATGAATACCGATGATTGAATAAACTCCCCTGTCATGTTTTTCAGCAAGATCAACCGCGCCCTTTGAGGTAGCTTTATTGGTTCCAACATTTATCATCCAGACATTTTCCGAAAGAGCTCTTTTTATAACTTCTTCACGGTCCAAGTCAAAGGCAGAGAAATGCACGTGAGAATGAACATCTATAAACTGGGGTAACATAGTTGAAAGATAAGCTTATAAGCAAGTACTATTCTTTATACAGAATTTAGTATTTAACAAATTTTCAATTTCCAATGACCAATTTTCAATGAATTATCAATGTTCAATTATTTGATAATTGGAGTTTGAAGCTTGATTGATAATTGAGCCTTGATAATTGATAATTTTCTCTTAGTCCTTTCTAGGAAAGATTGATTTTTCTGGCATCTTATTTTCCTTGATCAATTTTTTAATTGTCTCTGATGTTTCTGGCATTATTGGGCCAAGCATGCAAGCTATATTGTAAAGTTTTATTACCATATGCTTTATAATTTTTTGAGCTTTCTTTTTATCCTTCTTCACCACTTCAAAAGGTCTCTCTCTTTGAATATATTGATCAAGCTCCGTTATATGCTCCCAAATAAAATTTGTGGCATTTTGAATGTTAAAACCATCAATAAAAGCTGTAAATTCTTTTGGTAAAGATTTTTGAGAAATCGCCGGTGCTTTTTCCAAATGAGTCTCCGCCATTTTCATGATCCTAGAGACTAAATTACCAAGACCATTGGCTAATCCCGCATTGTAAGCATCTTTAAAACGATCCATGGTAAAAGGACTATCTTCAAAATTTGAAATTTCTTTGGCTAAGAAAAATCTAAGAGCGTCGGTACTATAATCTCTTACAATTTCTTTTGGATCAACTACATTGCCTAGAGTTTTAGACATTTTAAGTCCGTGGTCAGCCGTTATAAATCCATTGATGATAATTTGGTGAGAGTTTTCTATTCCTGCCGCCATCAACATCGCTTGCCACATTGCGGATTGAAATCTTAAATTATCCTTACCACAATACTGCGTCGGATTTCCTTTTATCCAATACTTCTTAAAATTTTCCTCATCCTCCGGCCAACCCAAAGTTGAAATATAACTTACAAGAGCATCGAACCAAACGTACATAACCTGGTCCCTGTCTCCTGGCACTGGAATCCCCCACGGCATTTTAAGGCGGAGTCGTGAAATAGAAAAATCGTGCAAGCCTCTCTCCACAAAAGACTTAATCTCATTGAAACGAAAATCAGGAACAACAAACTTTGGGTTCTTTTTATAAAATTTTATTAATTTGTCTCCAAAGGCGCTGTATTTGAAGAAATAATTCTCCTCTTCAATAAGTTCGAGCTTCCTTCCGGGATGAAGCGGGCATTCATTATTTAAAAGCTCGGAGTCACTCTTAATTTCTTCGCAACCAACACAATATTTTGCTTGATAAGTCTTTTTATAAATAAATCCATTTTTCTTTACACGATTCCAAAATTCCTGGGCAGCTTTTTCGTGGCCAGCGCTCGTCGTGCGGACAAAATGGAGATCTTTATCCATTCCTAACACTTCCACGGATTTTTTAAATTGCAAAAAACTATTGTCCACAAATTCCTGGGCGGTCTTTCCGGACTCCGTAGCTTTCTCGTATATTTTCATTCCATGCTCGTCTGTGCCAGTGTTAAAAAAAACATCAAAACCTTCCGCTTTTTTAAAGCGAGCAATGATATCCGCACGCACAAACTCAAGTGCATGACCCATATGAAGATCAGCATTTACGTATGGCAGAGTGGTAGTTATGTACAGAGGCTTTGCCTTTTTTCTAAAAAATATCATTCTAGTTTGGTCTGAAACTGTCTTCCAATTTTTCGTGTTCGGCCAACTTTTCTTTTTCAAGATCGTCCAAGAAAATCATCATGATGGTCGAGAGCGGCACAAAAAGTAACATCCCAAGGAAACCTGCGAGTTTAAAGCCTGCAATCAAAGCCAAAATGACGATAATCGGCGAAAGACCGATAATCTTCCTAACAACAAGCGGGTAGATAAGCTGACTTTCAAATTGTTGAATAATTATATAAAGACCTACTACCGTGAAAGCTAGTGAAAACCCTCCGGAAGTAAAACCTAAAACAACGGCTGGGACCGCCGCAACAATCGGCCCAAAAACAGGAATAAGCTCAAGAAGAGCGGCCAAAAATGCGAGAAGTAGGGCGTTTGGAATTCCAAGAAGCATGAGCCCTAGATAGGTCAAGACCCCGATAATCACTGCGAGCACAATCTGACCCTGGACCCAAAGACCGATTTTCACTTCCGCGCGTCTCCACAGATCCAAAACGTAATTCTCATGTTTGACTGGCGTAACGAGTTTTAAGAATTTTATTATTCCATTTTCCTGCACCGAAAAATAAAAAGAGAGAACGACAATTAGAATCAGGCTTAGCATACCTCCAAACAAACTACTGACTGCTCCCAAAAAGTTGAAAGTGCCAGAGAAAACTGAATTGGCTTGATTTATGATTTGTTCGATGGAAAAACCTTTCTTAATGTCCTCAAAAACCGGTTGATTTAAAAATCCTTCTTGGAGAGGATTCCAGACCTGAAGATCGGTTAAATTTGTCGGTAGAGCTTTTAGGAAAATTGCTGTGTCGCCTAAAAGTGGAATGAAGAGAAAGTAGAACGCTCCGAACAAAATTAGCCCCCATCCCAAATAAACTATCAAAACAGCCGGGAGTCTCGGTATACGACGTTTGCCAAACCAATGAGTGGCCGGCTCGATCGCTGAAGCTATCAATATGGCCGTCAAAACCACCAAAACCAAATCTCGCAAAACAAAGATGACGACAAAAAGAGCAATTATGAGAATCGTCTTTATGACGCTTCCCGCGCTAATGGTTATTGATCTGCTTTGATTAGATTTTCCTTCCATACTTAAAGACTAAGGCTTAAAGCGCGATGTGTAAAGGAAATAAATGTGCATAGAAAGTTCCCTGTTTTACTATTTAAAACAGAACGCCATCTTACTCGATTTTTTGATCTTCTTTGATATATTTTGAAGCAAATTCTGACAAAGCCTTTCGTGTATCTTTGAGCTCACCGTCTGCGATTGCCTCTGAAGTCTTTTTCGTTCTTGGGATAAAAAGCTGGGTACCACCGGCAAATTCAAAAAATATAAAGTCGTTATTATTCTCTATCGGCTTACTTCCAGGAGATACTTGGCCTTCCTCAACAGAACCGAGAGCGGAATTATTTAAGACTATTCTCCCTAGATTATTATCGTTTTCGCTTTCAATATCTATTTTTATCAGGACGCCGTTTACAAGTAATTCCGCGAATCTCATCGTCTCTGTAAAAATTTGCGCCACTTCGTCCGCCACGTTTTCACTCACTCCTTCTCGTGTCAAAATACTTCGAAGCATGCTTGGAAGAGCTTGCCCGCCGAATCTTTCACAGATTTTCTGAAAAAGTTTTGGTCGTATCGCCGCTTTTCTGATGACTGCGGTTTTATGTTCGTTTGATGTTGGCTTAAAGATATCCTGGGAGAGTTGGCTTTGGATGTAAGTGTTACCACTGCGTTCAAGCAAGCCGTAATGCACTAGAGCGGCAACTTTTCTTGCGGCCGGACCTGTAAGTTTTGAATGTCCAAGAGCTCTTGCCGCTTCATCACGAGAATATGGGCCAAGCCCCAGAGAATTTCTTAATTTTGTTCCAAAATCGATTGCTTCATTCAAAGACACGACAGGATAGGCTACGCTTCTGTCTTTTGTTTGTTTTATTTTTTCTTTTTCCTCTGACATATTTATTTTTTAGCTCTTTCTACTACTGATATGATATGTTTTTAACCGCTCTCTTGTCAACGCATAGACTGTGCAATAAAAAACGCCTTATTTAAAAGCGTTTTTTATTAACCAAAAAAGTTAAAGGGAAGTTTATATTTATATTTTGGATTTTATAGATTGGAGAAGGTCTGTAATTTGAATTCTTGTTTGTTTTCCGGTGTCGCGGTCACGGAGGGTTACGGTGTTGTCTGTGAGAGTATCGAAATCAACAGTAACACAAAGAGGTGTACCAATTTCATCTTGTCTTCGGTAGCGTTTACCAATATTGCCGTTATCATCGAATTCAATCGCATTAATTTCTTTCTTTAACATTCCAAAAACTTCTCGAGCCTTTGCCACTAAATCTGGCTTGTTTTTAAGAAGCGGAAAGACAGCCACTTTAACAGGGGCAATGGAAGGTTTGAGGGCCAGATAAGTTCGCACTTCCCCATTCATTTCGTCTTCTTTGTAAGCCGAAAGCAGAACGGCAAGCAGAGTTCGTCCGTGACCGAAAGATGGCTCGATAACATGTGGAATAAAGCGTTCTTTTTTTTGTTCATCGAAGAAAGATAAATCAACTCCGGATTCAGCCCCGTGTTTCTTTAAATCATAATCAGTGCGATATGCCAGACCATATAATTCTTTCTGACCAAAAGGATAGTCAAATTCGAAATCAATAGTCTTCTTTGAGTAATGGGCACGGTCTTCGGCTCCTACTTCAATTTCATGTACAAGCTCTTTAGTTATTCCAACCCTCTCAATCCACTTTCCCATCTCCACTCTCCAAAGTTCAAAATATTTCTCCCAATCACTTTCGCGGATAAAATATTCAAATTCCATTAAATCAAATTCTCGCACTCGAAAAAGAAAGTCTCTCGGAGCGATTTCGTTTCTATAAGCTTTTCCAATTTGAGCGATACCGAAAGGTAGATCAGGATGCATCGTATCGATATAATTTTTGAAATTAACAAACATCGCCTGAGCAATTTCACCCCGAAGATACGCTTTGTTTGACTTACCAGCAACAGCCCCCAGAACAACTGGTAGCATAAGATTATATTGTTGTTCTGTACCTAGAGGACCGCCATCATCGGGACAGATTTTCTTTTCACGATCTTCTAGTGTTAATTGATCAGCCCTGAAACGATGGTGGCAAGTACCACATTCAACCATTGGATCTGAAAAACCATCTAAATGTCCTGATGCTCGCCAAACCGCTTCCGGCATGAGAGTCGTCGAAGTAAGCCCAAACATTTCTTCTCTCTCCTCCACAAAATGCTTCCACCAGAGTTGTTTGATGTTATGAGCCAGGATTGATCCGTAGTGGCCATAATCCCAAGTACCAGAAAGACCTCCGTAAATTTCGGATCCTTGAAAAACAAAACCTCGGCGCTTACAGAGCGCAACAATTTTTTCCATTTTATCGTTTTTTTCTTTTGTCATATTTTTGTATAAATCATAATCCGTCTAATTTTCTACCCCAGTTCTCACTTTGCTCCCATATAAACTTTCGCAGTGTATGAAAGATAAGTCAACTAGGCTACCTGTCCCGTACGAAGTCCGTAGACTTTCGTATGGGATTCGCCGCCCGTACTTCGCATATAACTCATAAAGCAAAGTTAGAACGGGGTTGGAATAAATATACTCGCTTCGCTCGTTATTTATTCCACCTTCTCTTTACCAAAGCTATAAACCGGATCAGTTGAAATTCTAGTGCTTAACGCTGGCTTTTTATCCGAAACTTCCGTGTGAGTGAAAGTATCGGTACCGGTCACTTTCGTTTCTCCCAAAAGGGTTGGCACGCTACCAACTTGATTCTGACTTGGTGTAAACGATATTTGAAAAGCTGCTTCTTTTTGAGGAGAGCCAAAGCCCGTCCCAGCCGCAATTCTTCCAGCCTTCCAAGAAATGGTTCTTGTTTCCGGATTGAAAATTATATCCGAATTCGCAGGACTTACATTACCAATATATTCCACATAGACAGGCAGTGTAGCATCGATGATCACGTTTTCCACATCGTTAAAATTGGAACTCAAATCCCAAATAACAGTATAAGTTGTTGGACTTTCAGATCTGGGAGGCAAAGGGCCGCTATTTCTAAAGGGTCCGATTGAATAAACAATTCGAGATGTTAGTGATAAATCAGTTTCAATTTTTATTTTTCTTCCTGCTTCGATTGAAACCACTTCCGATGACTCGGATTCGTAGTCTTTTGTCCCCTTCATGAAGACCGATATGTCTATCTCGCTGTTTTTAAACATACCAAAAGAAGATTGTGCCGGACGTAGAGTGTCAAAGTTCAAACTAAAATTTCCAGATTCGTTTGATGTAATCTTACTCAAGCCGGAAGACGTATTTTTATCCCAAGTTATCGTATCAGTTTGAGATCGATAAAAACCATTTTGATCTGGAACAACTGACTTTTCGTTTATCGGTTTTCCAACAAGTTTTGCCTCCAAAGTAACGTCCCTTAAATCAGTTTCTAAATTATTTAACCATGAAATATTGACCTCGATCTTGTCTCCCATCGAAGCTATATGATCTCCACTTTGTGTTTCCCCTATATCAATGCCTAGACTGATAAATGGCTCTCGAAGGAAAATTGACTCGTAATTTGAAACGAATTCCACACCAATCAATCTATTGTCTTTCGGACTTTCTGTTCCAACAGAAAACTTGAAAACTTTTTCTTCATTTTCTTGGCCATTTAATTTGCCTTTTATTTCAATCGTCTTAGTTTCTCGCGGATCCAAATCGCCTAAAACCCAGACTTTTTTATCAAACGCTGGAGTTGGAGAAAGTGCCCCCGGAATGAAGCCTGAAGGGTAATCCACGATAAGAAGCAGATCGTTTAATGACTGATTTGAGTTTGAAGCAATTTCAAGCTTAATTGTTGCAGATTGGCCGACACTCGCCTCTTTGGGCACTATGGCCGTAATCACGACAGGAGAAGACCTGATGCTCACCTCATGAATCTTTTCAACTTTGAGTACCGCGTCAGAATCTTGAGTTTTATATTCGAGAGTTATTTTTATGGATTTTACGCTTTGTCTTTCACCGTACAAAATTGATTTGAAATTTCTCGACTCACTGCTTTTCCGCGCGACGGTGTCGATTGTTTGTTTCTGTCTCGTCAGTGGTTCCAAAATATTGCCAACTATGCGCGCACCATCCGGATATTCCACAATTATTTCTGCATCTTTAATCGGCACCCGATTGTTGTTAACAATTGAAATATCCAAAGATAATTCCGTGCCGCCCTCGATTGCCGTCAATCCTTCAACATTGATCTCAACATTTCTGGCCGAAGTCAGATTGAAGCCAAGCAGAATAACCAGCGTCGCAAGTAAAGCAGCTAAAACAAAAAAAGTTAGTGACCAAATAAAAGCTCTCTTTAAGAAAGATTTTGGCGGTTTAGGAGAAATAAATGGAATAGGATCTTTTTTTTCTCCGCTCCAATTTTCTTTTACCTTATAAGAATTATCCCTAAGATCGTGTCTTTCCTCATGCAAAACAGATGAACCACTTCTGGAATTCAATTCTTCCTGAATTCTGCCAACGGAATCAACTTTTGTTCTATTTTTTTGGTTTTCGTCCATTAGATTAATTTTAACATAAAAAGCTTAACCTCAAATTTTAAATTAATTGGCTTTCCTTGAGCGATTGATTGATTGATTTTACCGCCCCGTCTCGCAAGGGGGTAAATTTGGAGAGGGTTTCAATTGATGCTTTCTCGTTTATAAAAGGCTCCCATGCGGTCTTTTGGAGATAGCCCAGAGAGTGCAGGAATCGCAAAACCGCCAAACACTCAAGATTTTTCATCGTCTCATTACTTAAATCATTCTGGCTCAAAAATAAACAGTCAGCAATAAACTGTTCGTATAGGTGTGTGTTGGGTTCTTCTTCGGGCAACAATTTTTTGAGCAAACTACTAAGTCTCACTATTATAATAAAATTTGCCGCATTTTCTGCGGAAAAATATAAATTTTGGAGCGGCACAGCATCGGTTATTTTCCAGCCAATCTTACTTTTTATCAAAGTAAAATTGCTCCAAGAATAATCCTCGAGACCAGATTTCAATTTCCCCGGAGCCTTCCTGACACTTTGGGCAGAAGCTCTGATCAAACCGAATGTTGGAGTCAGAATGAAAAAAACTTTATTTGCTTCGGCATAGGGAGTACTGTCTAGGACGAAACCTTCCGTGTGGTACTTTAAATGCATTACGGTTTAAGAAATTTTAATTAAGAATCGGAGATGCCCTACTTTTATCTCTTCCCCTTGGAAAACTTCTGCGAGATTTAATGTGACCTTAGTTGTTTTGAAAATCTGATCTTTAAATTCCTGAAGGAAATTTTCCCCTTCCGGGTTGGTCTGAACAGATGCATTTACAACATCTCTAGGTTTGAGATTTGTTTTTTTCCTCAAATCCTGCATAGCCCTCATAAATTCCCTCACCATCCCCTCCCTTAAAAGCTCCGGGGTAATTTCTAAATCCAATTCAACTTCTTCTTTCAAATTTTGATCGAAAATAATTTCTTTTACGTTTACTTCGTCTTTTATGAGTTCAATAAAATCTTTCTTGCTCTTCAGATTTTCATTTTTTACTTTGAGTTCCGAAAGTGGTTGTCGAACTTTCACGTTGCATTTATTGCGCGCTTCAAGAGCAAGCGTAACTATACGCCTCACCTCTCTCATATCTTCCAAAATATTTTCTTCTTTCTTTAATTTAGAATTAGAAACCGGCCAACTTTCCAAGTGTACGCTTTGAAGCGCATCATCTCCTTTTTCCTCTCCAATCAATTTATACAGCATTTCGGCAAAGAAAGGCGTATATGGAGCCAAAATTAAAGAGAGAGTTTTTAGGACCATAAAAGTTGTATCTAAAGCCGCCTCTCTATTTGCGATATCGTCATCCTTGAAGCGATCGCGAGAACGTCGCAAATACCAAGTTGAAAGGTCGTCAACAAAATCCATTATTTCGCGTGCCCCACGGTCGAGTTCGTAACTTGAGAGTCCTATAGTTACCTTACTTATCACTTCGTTCAAGCGAGCAAGAATCCACAAATCGAGTGCATTGGTTGATTTTGAATTTCCCCGCTTCCTCGATGAATCCTCGTAGAGCTTGTAGAACTCTGCAACATTTCCAAGACGCATTATGAGCTTTTTCATCACCTCATCCACCCCCTGCTCCAAAAAGTTCATATCCTGTCCGCGCACTGCGGGAGACGCAATCATATAAAAACGCATCGCATCCGCGCCGTATTTATTTACCACATGGAGTGGATCCGGATAATTTTTAAGTCTTTTAGACATCTTCTGGCCATCTTGGGCGAGGAGTGTACCGTTTACTACGACACTCTTAAAAGGACTTTTGCCAAAAAGAGTTACACCCAAAACCAAGAGCGAATAAAACCAACCTCTGGTCTGATCAAGTCCTTCGGCAATAAAGTCTGCTGGATATGCTTTCGATTTTTTAAACCATCCTGGGAAAGGATTAAAATTTTTCTTATTAAATGGATAGTGGTCCTGTGCATAAGCCATCGAACCGGACTCAAACCAGCAATCAAAAACTTCTGGTACTCTTTTCATGACTCCCTCACAGTCACAACCAAAAACCATTTTATCTATTCCTGGGCGGTGAAGATCAATTTCGTACTTTTCATTGTGAGGTATCGGCGAAAACAAAAGAGGTTTTACTTCCGCAGTTTTAAGATAGTCAGACAATTCTCCTCGAATCAAGGCGCATTCTTTGGAATCCACTCCTCTTGCGACACATTCAAGAAGCCACGCTGGGGTTTCGTGAGTTATGAGAAGAATTTTCTTACCCTCAAATTTTTTGTCTATTTCGTAAATAAAATCACCCAGACGCATCCTTATATCATCAAAACTTTCGCCTCCTGGAAGCCTAGAGTCAAAACGATCCATGAAATTTGGAATGGCATTTGAATAAACGCTCCTGTTTTTACCGTCAATTTCGCCGAAATTTATCTCTCGCAATCGTTTGTCAAAAACAACACGCGATGAATCAATACCGAGAGATTTTTTTATAATTTCCGCTGTTTCTTTTGTGCGTAAAATATCAGACGCAAAAATGTAATCGATATTCTTTTTCTTGAGTTCTTCCACTGCCATCAAGACTTCTTTCTGCCCTTTCTCTGTCAGACCAAATGTATTTTTTGGGTCTGTGGTAACAACGTTCTGCGAATTTGATTTTGATTCGCCGTGACGAACAATGAAATAGTCATTTTTTCTGCCAACTTTTTTCTTGAGTTCCTCCACACTGCCAATAAATTTTGTTTCGTGACATTTTTCACACTTCCAAACAGGAATAGGCGCACCCCAAAAACGACTGCGCGAAACTGCCCAATCCTTAGCATCTTTGAGCCAATTACCAAAACGGTACTTCCCAACTTCTTCTGGAATCCATTTTATTTTGTCGTTTTCTTTGCTTAAACGATTCCGAATAGAAGAAACTTTAACAAACCAAGATGAGGTCGCGTAATTCAAAAGCGGGGTGTCGCAACGCCAGCAATGAGGATAGGAATGAATTATTTTTTCTTTGGAGAATAGTAATCCCTTGCGAGCCAAGTATTTTATTATTTCTACATCCCCCTTTTGGTGATCATCTTTTGGTTTAACCGATTGTCCGGAGAAATCTGTAACTTCTGGCTTAAATTTGCCGGAAATATCCACGTGCTGGATAAACGGCAATTTTTCTTTTTTGGATAATTCGTAATCATCAGAACCAAAGGCTGGAGCAATATGAACTATTCCACTGCCGTCAGTAGTCGTTACAAAATCCGCTCCGTAGATTTTCCAGGCATTTTCTTTATTTTTGAGTTTTGAATCGTTTTCGTAATAATTAAATACAGGCTTGTATGATTTGCCAACAAGCTCCTTTCCAGAACAACTAGAAATAATTTTGTATCCTTCTTTTCCAAACAACTTTTCCACTCGTTCTTTCGCAATAATAAACTTTTCCACTCGTTCTTTCGCAATAATAAACTTTTCCAACTTTCCGGCTTCATTCTGTCTTTCAACCGTTGCATACAAAATTTCCTGGTTCACTGCCAAAGCAACGTTCCCTGGCAAAGTCCAAGGGGTGGTAGTCCAAGCAAGCATGAAAGTTCCTGGTTCATCAACTAATTCGAATTTTGCATAGACGGAAATATCAGTAATATCTTTGTATCCTTGCGCCACTTCAAAATTTGAAAGAGTGGTCTCGCACCTCGGACAAAGATGCATAGACTTAAATCCTTCATAGACCAGCCCTTTTTCATGCAGAGTTTTGAAAGCCCACCAAACAGACTCGGTGTAAGAAGCGTCCATCGTACGATAGTCGTTATCCATATCCACCCATCTACCAAAGCGCGGAATTTGCTCTCGCCATTCATTTGCATAACGCAAAACTATTTTGCGAGCTTCTTCGTTGAATTTATCTATACCAAAATCAACTATCTCTTTTTTAGCTTTGAGGTTGAGTTCTTTTTCAACAATGTTTTCAATTGGAAGACCGTGACAATCCCAACCCCACTTTCTTGGCACGTGATACCCTTGCATTGTTTTAAAACGTGGGATGACATCTTTGATCGTGCTGGCCAAAATATGCCCATAATGCGGAAGCCCAGTCGCAAAAGGAGGACCATCATAAAAAACAAATTCACCCTTCGGAGAAGCTTTCTTTAGAGATTTTTCAAAAATTTTATTCTCCCGCCAAAATTTAAGAATTTCTTCTTCCTTTTGGGCTATAGGGCTCTTTTCCGGCGTTTTATCCATATCCCACGATTTTAGCATAAAAAAACACCCCACTACAGTCAGACTGTGGCAGAGTGCGAATCAAGGTGTCCAAGTAAACGAGGACTAGGACGGAGTGACAACTTTGCGAACCACCAAGAAACAGTGGTGACCATCCCAAGCTCTGGTACACCAAGAAAGACCCAGACCACGCTTCGAGCCACGAGCATGCAAGGACAGTACATAGCGACCCTCACCAAACTTGCTCATGGAATCCAAAACCAAAATTGATCCATTGCGTTGTTCTTCGGGATTTTGAGCTCCAAAGGCAAGTCCGTGTTCGGTCTTTGCAAATGCCCATGGATTCGCCACATCCTCTTTCTGAATCCTCCTTTGGGCATCTTCGAAAGAAATTGCGTAACCAAACTGAAAGAGCTTGGCTTCATATCTGACAACACCTTCACCCACGATTGGGAATCGTTTGGACGTGATATTGTCATTAACCCAGTCGTAGTGACCTAGAGCGACCATCTCAGCAAATGGGAGGTTGTAGTCTACGATGAGAATGAAAGGACGTGGTACGGGCACGAGTGTCGCCTTCTGCACTTCACTGATCCCATTCTGAATCATTCCAGCAATCGTCGTTTGCTCCCATGTCGATGCCTTGCGGAATCGCTTGAGTCCTTCACGATCAATGCCGAGCCGGTCGAGAAGCTCGATCGTTGCGTTCATTTCTGACACAGGCAGTTCTGTGATGAGGTTCCCCATTTGGGTCTCCTATTGGGTTAGTGCTTAGGCTCAATCCATCGTATGTTTAGGACTTCGCCACAGCAGGAGATAGCTCTCATTTAAGAGAGCAAGCATCTGCTGTGGCGAACACGAATTTCTAACAAAGAACTACTGTAAATAGTTTATACTATTCTTGATAGATTGTCAAGCATATTTGGTGGCTAATTCTATGTATGGTTTAAGAAACGAATGACTCTAATTTGTTAATTTCATACCGATCAATTTCTTCACCACTTCCTTTAAAATAGAATTTCGCTTTAAATTTTTTACCAGCAAGCGCATCGGGCAGCCAATATTTATCATCAACCCACATTTTATCTAGCGGAAGTTCTGATATTTTAAACCACTCTGGTTTCATCTCTTCACTCTCAACTGGTTCCCCTTTCCACTTCTTTGAAAAGAAAATATGTACGAAAATATCCCATCCTTTTTGTTCAGAAAAAAAGAATTCAATCTCTCCCACTTTTTCCAAATCTTTTTTAGAAACAAGAATGCCGACTTCTTCTCTTACCTCTCGTATAACCGCTTCTTCAATTGTTTCATCTTCTTTCACTTTTCCACCCGGACCATTCCACTTGCCAGCACCAAACCCGCGCTTCTTCATTGCGAGTAGTACTTCATTATTTCTCCTCAAGAAACATATATTCGCGATTTTCATTTACATTTTCGCTGGAACTTGTATTCCGAGAAGATCCAAACCTCTCTCCATCGTAATCAAAAAACATTCAGTTAGAGAAATTTTGTATCCTGAATCGGGATTCGCTTGATCTACAATTTTTTCTTTGGCGTAAAAACTATTGAAGACACTTGTAAGTTCAATTAAATAGGAAACGATTGTATGCGGTGCAAATTCTTTTTCTTTTCCAGCCTTTTCAACAACTTCAGGAAAACGATATAACAACCTTTCCAGCTCGCCCATTTTGTAATTTTCTGTTGGTTTTTTACTTGGGGAAATTTTTTCTTGCTTGGCTTTTTCCAAAATCGATTTGGCGCGAACGGCCGAATACTGAAGATGCGGTCCGGAGTCTCCCTCAAAAGATAAAGCTTTTTCAAAATCAAAAATTATATTTCTTCCCAGAGATTGCTTCAAAATTGAATACTTAAGAGCCGCTACTGCAATTTGGTCGGCGATTTTGTCTTTATTTTCTATGTCCCTACTCTCCATTTTAGCCATCACTTCAGCCTTGAGAGAATCTAAAAGCGATTGACCAGAAATGATATTACCTCCCCTAGAAGACATACGACCCTCTGGAAGTCGAAGACGACCGTGTGAGAGATGTAAAACCTTGCCCTTAAGCTTCGGGAAAACATATTCGATCGCGGAAGTAACAACTTTGTAATATTCGGCTTGCTCAATATCAGTTACAGTAATTGATTTTTTGAAGTTAAAAAATCTTTGCTTTAGCTTCACAAGTCCAAGATCTTTGGCTTCGTATGTTGGCAAGCCTTCAGAATTTATAAAAACCCTAGTATGAAGCCCTGATTTGCTCTCTGGAAAAATAACTGCTCCGTCGCTTTTTTCAAATACGCCTTTTTTTAAAAATTTTTCTACTAGTTTTTTTCCAATAATTCCTGCCTGACTTTCAAAAAAATTAGTTTGAAAAACACTGCCCAGACGAGTGTATATTTCTTCAAAATGTTTCAAAGATACTTCTCTCCCTTGTCCGTATAATTTATTGATTTCTGTATCACTTTTTTCGTAGACTTTTTTATTTATTTCAGTGATTTCTTTTTTGGAATTTTCATCCTGTGTGTATGCAGTGTCTCCAAGAGCATAAGCGCGACCCCAATCAGACATAATGTCTTGGTTTAGGGTATTTTTTTGCATTCCCCAAATGGCCTTGGCCACATGAAGCCCGACATCACCATGGTAACTTACGCGTTTTACTCTAGCGCCTTCAGCGTTAATGAGTCTTGAAACCGATTCACCAACGATATTATTTACCAAGTGCCCAACGTGGAATTCCTTAAAAGGATTCGGCGAGGTATATTCGATAATTATTTTTTGTTTCTTAAGATTCTTATTATCCCCCCAATTTTTCTTGAGTTTTAGAATTGTAGAAGCTTGAGAGGCAAAGAAATCTTGAGATAGAAAAAAGTTTATGAAACCGGCTCCAGCGACTTCTATTTTTTCAATTTCTTTCGACTTTTCTTGATTCAATTTCTCTACAATTTTTTCCGCAAGTTCTCTTGGAGATGTAGCGAGTTTTTTGGCAGCACTCAAAGCAACATTGCTTGAATAATCTCCCATGGTTAAATCAGCGGGATGTTCAACTTGAGCATTACTAAAATCCCATTTGAACTCTTTTAAAGCTCTGTTTAACAATTTTTCTATTTTTTCTTTTATCGAAATCATTTATTTTCCAGTACTCCCAAAACCTTTATCTCCGCGAGCACTCTCACTTAACTCTTCCACTTCAACAATTTTTGGATGCTCCACTTTCTGAATCAATAGTTGACCAATTTTATGATGTTTCTCTACGACATAATCTTCATGTCCTAAATTTATGAGAGTCACAATATATTCTCCTCGGTAGCCAGCATCCATGACTCCACCAAGATTTTTTAACATGTGAGTGGCAGCAAGCCCACTTTTGTCCCACACCAGCCCTACAAATCCCGCAGGAATTTCAACCGCAATTCCCGTCCCAATTTTTACCCGCTCACCCACTTTAATAGTTACTTTTTCCTTCGAAAATAAATCCATGCCAGCATCTCCCACGTGGGCAAATTCCGGTAATTTCGCATCCGGATGTAATTTTTTAACTTTAATCGTTAAGGGCATTTATTTCCTAAGTATTGTATTAATCTTTTGAGCAATCTTGATAAAATCTTTTTCTTTCTTTCCGCGAGTAGTTTCGGCCGCCGAACCCAAGCGAATTCCCGACGGATCAACCGGAGAACGTGTTTCGTTTGGAATCGTGTTTTTATTTACAATTATCCCCGCCTTTTCGAGCCGGTCACTTGCTTCTTTTCCAGAGATACCTTTACCATCCATCCATGTATCCATAAGAATTAAATGACTGTCTGTTCCTCCCGAAATTATTTTCCAGCCCAATTTTTTGAGTTCATCTGACAGAGCTTTGGCATTTTTTAGAACTTGCTTTGCGTATTTTTTAAACGCAGGGGTTCCCGCTTCTTTAAGCGCAACTGCCACAGCCGCTATTTGATTTAAATGAGGACCACCTTGAAGTCCTGGAAAAACTGCTTTGTCTATTAATTCTCCTAAGTGTTGAACCTTACCTTTGTCATTCGTAACCGTTTTGTCCATTCTCGCAAAAATCATTGCGCTCCTTGGACCTCTCAAAGTTTTATGAACCGTAGTCGTTACGATATCGGCATACTCAAATGGAGATGGATAGGCTTTCCCGGCAACCAAACCAGCAAAATGAGACATATCTACCATTAAATATGCACCACAAGCGTTTGCGATCTCTCTAAATTTTTTGAAATCAACAATTCGAGGGTAAGCGGTGAAACCGGCAACGATAATTTTTGGTTTTTCGGCAAGAGCGATTTTTTTGACCGCTTCATAATCAATCATCTCTGTTTTTTTATCAACTCCAAACGGTACTTGCTTCCAAACTTTTCCGGTCATCGAAACTTTGTGTCCGTGGGTTAAGTGTCCGCCGTTGGTTAAATCCATTCCCATAATTTTTCCTCGCTCCGTCGAAGCTTCACGTGAAGACGAGTCACCAAGCGGAATGAGTCCGAGATAGACCGCGAGATTTGCAGGCGAGCCAGAAAGTGGTTGAACATTTACATGCCACTTGTCTGAAGACAAGTTAAATAATTTTAACGCCCGTTTCTTGCAAAGATTTTCAATTTTATCGATATTTTCATTGCCACCATAATATCGATGCGCCGAATATCCTTCCGCATATTTATTTGTAAGTTCGGACCCGAGCGCTTCCAGAACATCGTTTGAAACGTAGTTCTCAGAAGCAATAAGATTTATAACGCTTTTTTGTCTCCTTTTTTCAGCTTGTATGAGTTTTTCAATTTCTTTATCCAACATAATACATACATATTAGAAGAAAAGTTAAAAAACTCAAACTTTCAGTAATCATTGACTCCACAGAAAGAAAGTCGCATCATTAAATCAGACCCGTTCCTTAACCCCCATTTTGGAGACAAACGATGAGAGAGTGTGTCGAGAATCCGATGGTCTGCAACTGTAGTTGTCACAACGACCCATATACGAAACATGTCGTACCGTGTTGCTCAAAGTGCCCTTTCTGTGGCAAAAACAGAATTCGAAATGGCGCATTTGGCCAACATCTCGTGGAGTGTAGTGGAGAACGATCCCTCAATGCCATTCCCCCAAAGAGAGATTGTAATGACTAGGCATTTTCTCTGCCTTTGGTTTCGACAGAGCGACTCGTCCAGAGCCGCTTTTTTCTTTACAAAAATGAAAATTATTCTCAATATGATAAAATAGAAAAATGTTTAAAGATATCGCCAAAATTAAGCCCGTGAATGAACGGACTCCTGATTCTCAATATCAAGACTTACTTCGAGAAATTTTAAGTAAGGGGATAAAAACTCCGAGCCAACAAGGAGTGGATGCAATAACCCTAATTGGCCCGAGAAATCTGCATTTCAAATTAGAGAACGGCTTCCCCATCATCAATGAACGCAATATGGCGCCCAAAGAGTCAGAACGTTTGCCGGTTACAGTTTGGCGACAAGCGATTGCAGAAATTATCGCATTCATAAACGGCGCGAGAACACAGACAGAACTTGAGAAGTACGGCACCTTCTGGTGGAAATCCTGGGTTACGGAAGAAAAATGCAAAAAAAGAGGACTTGCACCTGGTGATCTCGGTCCCGGCTCATACGGCGCAGCCTTTCATGATTTTCCAACAGCGGAAGGAGAGAATTTTAATCAATTTGATTTTTTGGTGAGACAGATTAAAGAGCAGCCGCATTTGCGTACACACTTTATTACACCTTGGATTCCTCAATACGTTTATCGTGTAGCGGGACGCCAGCAAAAAGTTGTTGTTTGTCCATGTCACGGATGGATCCACGTTCGAATTATAGATAACAAATTGACACTCCACATGATCCAACGTTCGGGAGATACGCCAGTCGGTGTTCCCTCCAACATGGTTCAATACGCCGCACTTACTATGATGCTTGCTCACGTTACGGGAACAATCCCCTATGAGTATGTGCATAGTTTCTCCGATGCTCACATTTTCGTGGACCAAACACCAGCCGTGGAAACAATGCTTTCCCGCGAACCACGCACTTTAGCCACACTCAAAATAAATACCGATAAAACCAATTTGTTTGATTTTAGAAAAGAAGATTTTGAACTTTCCGACTATAATCCGCATCCGGGAATCAAGGCAATTCCCGTAGCAATCTAACTAGAAATTAGCTGCTTAGCGCACTTCTGATTTTTGCACCACAAAAATCATGTCGAAAGATTTTTTATGACGAAGTTATATAAAATTTTTGACTTGTTGCCACACTAATCCATATTTTGGAAAACCAAGAAATAATATGAAATCTAGAATAAATATTATTGCGGCGATTGCGAAAAATGGAGTGATTGGAAACAAAAATAGCCTTCCTTGGCATTTACCTGCTGATCTGAAGCATTTTGCAAAAATCACCAAACCACACACGGTGATTATGGGAAGAAAAACTTATGAGTCTATTATTGCCAAACTTGGCAAACCGCTTCCCGACCGCACAAACATAATACTGACTCGTTCAAAAAATTTTACTGCTCCCGATTGTATAATTACAAACTCAATTGAAGAAATAATTTCACTGAAGGGGGAAAAATTTATTATAGGTGGCGAAGAAATATTCCGTCTATTTATGCCTATGGTTGATCGGCTATACATTACAGAAATACATGCCGACATTAAAGGAGACGCGAAGTTCCCAGAGTATGATAAATCGCAGTGGACTGAAGTTTCAAGAGAAGATCACAATAAAGACGAAAAAAATGAATACGATTATAGTTTTTTAATTTATGAAAAAAGAAAATAAATTTATCCAAATGTCGGCCGTCCGAAGAGAAGACCAATTAAAGGTAATGGAGGAGATAAAAAGCCAGGGACACTGCCCTTTTTGTCGCGAGAATCTAGAGAAATACCACAAGAACCCGATTTTGAAAGAGGGAAAATTTTGGCTTCTTACCGATAACCAATGGCCTTACGAAAAAATTAAACACCAAATGCTCGCAATTTATAAAACTCACATTGAACATATAAGCGAGATGGATCCGGAAGCAGGCAAAGAATTGATTGAAATGTTCGCCGAGGAAACAAAGAAGAGAAAAATCCAAGGGGGTGGTATTGCGATTCGATTCGGTAGAAGCGAGGATGGTAACTATGGATCGAGCGTACTTCACATCCACGCTCACCTTATTGAACCAGACCTAAAAAAACTTGAAGAAACTGAAGCTTGGCGTTTCAAATTTGGTGAACCAAAAAACTATAGAAAAACAAACAACCTATAACTCTTACAGCTCCAGTTTGACTTTTCCAGAAAAATCAGTAATCTAGCGTCTAGGTTTGCTCTTCATAAAAAACAAGGAGATAAGATGCCCGAAGTCGTAATACCAGGCCTTTCTGAGGAAGACGTGGTGTCTGTGGCAAATGGAGCCAGAACGTACAGCCAGTTTCTCGACATGGTGGACAAGGCTCAAAAAGGGGTCTGTCCTTTCTGCCCAGCACACTTCGATCCGGTCAAAAACAAGGTGCTGAAGCGCGCGGGGGGATGGAGAATGTGGCACAACCCTTATCCCGCGAAGCACACCAAGGTGCACTATGTCATCGCCCCAGATAAGCACGTCCTTCATCCTCAGCACCTGACAGCAGAAGATTGGGATGATCAGAGCGTACTCATCGATTTCGTTACAAATGGCGAACTTGGTCTTGGGGTTCTCGGCGGCTGCATCGCGACACGTTTCGGTGATCCGAGACTCAATGCTGGAAGCATCCGCCATTTACACACCAACATCATCGTGCCGGACGGGACCGGAGATGTGCAAGTTACGCTCTGTAAGAGCCCAGAAAAACAACAGCAGGTTCGGATCAGATTGATAGCCTTCGAGGTACTCCGGCTAGCAGGAATCAGTGGTCACGAAGCATCCCGAGAAGCTCCGAAACTGCTTTCTGGATACGAACTATCACTCGTTTCGGATCGCCTCATCTGAAACCACACCGCCTCACTTAGAGTGAAGCGGTTTTTTTATTTACATTTCAACAAAAATTATTTCGACACCTTGGCTTTTTAGAATACTTTCCTGATCTAAAATACTGTATCCACCAGAGTAATAAAGTTTTTTAATTCCACTAAAAGCGATTTGCTTGGCACACGGCGGACAAGGAAAAGTGCTTGCGTAGAGCGATAACCCAGAGAGAGAAATCCCCTTTCTGGCTGCCTCTGCTACGATTCGCGCTTCTGAATGAATACTACTTGAATATTCAATACCAACTCCTTTATGAAGAGTGTTTCTAGGGTCACCAAAAGCATAAGGCGAATGAGGTGATGGTAGATGTTCGTTGTGGGCCAGCAAAATTATTTCACCTTCTTTGACTACCACTGATCCAATTCTTCTCCACCAATCCGAACTCTTTTCTGCCTCAATTTTAAGTTTGCTTATTACTTCCCTATCAAATTTTTCGCGAGAAATTTTCTGGTCTGCCTCCACAGGTTTTTCTTCCATCACTTTATGTTTATCCCAGCGCAAAAAAATAGTATCCCAAACAATTTTTTTCTTCGGCAAATAACTTTGGGCTAGATTTTTGGTTACATCTTCATCCGGCATTATTAAAGTCGATTTTGACTCTTGAATTTTATTCAAAGCATTTTTATCTAGAATTTCTATATTTGGAAAAATATTCCAGCTTTCTACAGCTTTTTTTATAAGCTCTGGGCTTAGAGCGCGAATTTCTTTTCGAAGATAATCAAATTCGTCAATTATTTCTTGGCCGAAGATATATAGAGTTTCGGCGTCATTGTATTTTTCAAAAAAACGCCTATATCCTTCGTGGAGAACCGGAACATAGGCAATAATAATCTTCGACATTTTATTTTTTGATTTCTTCCAAAGCTTCTTCGATAGTTTTTATAATTCTTGGGGTGAGAGACGTACCGAGCTTTTTGGCAGTGCCGATTTGAAGAAGACGGAGCTTAGCACTAGTTGAAGTAGTGGCTTGCCTATCTAAAACAGTTACCTTGCCACAATATTTTTTAAGTTCTTGAAGCTCTTTTTTATTATAATTTTCAGAAATTGCAATTAAAACATCCGGACGAACACTTTTTATAAGAGACCATTTTGGATGTTTTAATTCTTTAAGAAAAACCAAATCAACCGAACGAAGATGTGTGAGCATTTCTAATCTCTCATTTTGTGGAACAACTGGGCGCTCTGGTCCTTTCCTAGCTCTCACCTTCTCATCACTGTCTATTCCGACAATCAAAATGTCTCCGTGCTTCTTTGCTTCTTCAAGGTAACGAGCGTGTCCAATATGAACCATGTCAAAAGTGCCCTGGGTAAGAACAATCTTGAGGCCCAACCCTTTAGCGTGAGTTACAAATTCAGAAATAACCTTAAGATCGTATATACATCTTTTATCAAAATTGCTCTCGAGATGAAAGCCTCCTTTGTTAATTATCAAACTTCCGATTGTCATGATATTAAGTAAGTCTATGATACGGAATTGGCATATAAAAAGCAAAAAAAAGACCCAACGCAGAGTTGGGCCTCGGAAGAACTGTGGAATGGTGTGGCTCAGGTTGCGACTGGCACAAGTCGCCCCATCGAACTTGGTAGCGTAAGACGACCGAGAGGAAGAACTTTTGGCCCATCACTTCGCACAGCAAAATGCTGGCGGACAACAGGGACAAGCTCCAGAATGTGGTCGAACATAACATATGAAAAGTTGGGGTTCCTGACAGGCCAACCCTGCATGAGTCGAGATACGATCACTCCCCTTGGAACAGCCAGAATGACATGCTCCTTACGCGCACACTTCCATGCGATCTCTGAAGCAACACCATCCGCCGGACAAGGCCGAATAGCCAGAAGCAAATCGCAGATCTCAACACATGCGAGATCAAAGTCGGTAACATCCTCACAGGTTGCATTTGGACTCTGTGCTTCCAAACCAAGGAACTCAAATAGTTTGAAACCTTCCCCACGCAGAGCCTCCTTGAGCAAAGTAAAATCCCTATCGAGAGACTGTTGGAGACCCGCAGGAAGACCAGTGAGTGGTCGTGCGGGGTAAATCTTCCACGGTTGTTTTGTCATTTGTACATCATCCTTTCTGTACTCAAAGTATCACAGGACAAGTCAGCCCGCAATTGCAACAAAAAACTGCCAAGATGGCAGTTTTTTGATTATTTACCTTGAATTCCAAAACTCGTCGAATCATAGTTTTTGAGGGACATTGCGGAGCGCGGCGGCGCGAGCATAGCAATCCGCTAGCAAGCGGATATGCGCGTCTCTCAAAAACTTATGATAAGTAAGGGTTTTGTGTTCTTCTATCTACTTAACATCAACTCCCATAGAGCGGGCAGTCCCAGCAATAATTTTAGAGGCGGCGTCAATATCATTTGCGTTCAAATCCGGCAATTTCTTTTCAGCAATTTCTTTTATTTTTGCTTTTGTAATTGTGCCGATTTTTGCAGTGTTTGGTTTACCTGATCCTTTTTCTTTTCCAATCGCTTTAAGAATCAAAGCTGAAGCTGGAGGAGTCTTCAAGACGAAATCAAAACTTCGATCTTCATAGACACTAATTTGAACAGGCACAATGTCCCCCACCATTGTCTTAGTGGCATCGTTAAATCTCTTTACGAATTCACCGATGTTAATTCCGGCTTGTCCTAAAGCAGGGCCAATCGGAGGTGCAGGAGTTGCTTTTCCTCCCGGAACTTGAAGTTTGAGTTTTTTAGTTATTTTCTTTGCCATATTGTTAGTAGGCTCTAGGATACTAGGGACTGGGCATTAGGTCAAGAATTTCTCTTTTTCCTAATTCCTTTCCAAGATACCAGAGCGCGTATTTTAAAGTTTCCTGATCTGTAAAAAATCTAATTCGACTGGAGTCTCGCGACCGAACATTGAAACGAGAACCTTTACTTTACCTCGAATTTCATCAATTTCTGCCACCTTTCCTTCAAGATCTTTAAACGGACCGTCTGTTACAACCACACCTTCATCAATCGAGAGATTGATATTGTGCTTGGTAGTATCAGAACTTATTCTCCTAAAAATTTCATCGATTTCCTTTTTCTCAACTGGTATTGGATAAATTCCAGAGCCAACGAATCCTGTTACGCGTGGTGTGTTTCGAACAACATACCAAGAATCATCTGTAACTATCATGTCTACAAGAATATATCCTGGATATATTTTCTGCTCTTCCTCCACTCTCTTTCCAGCTTTAATTTTTATTTTTTTCTCAACTGGCACAATCACGTCAAATATTCTGTCTCCCATACCCAAAGACTCGATTCTCTGTTTAAGATTTCGAGCCACCGCATTTTCATAACCGGCGTAAGTATGGATAACGTACCAATTTCGGCCTTCTGCTATAGTTTGTTTACTCATTGGAGTTATTTGATTTAAAGTTTAGGAAATAAATTTTTCGAGTACCTGTGAGAAAAGATAATCAAAAAATCCTAATATCACGGAAACAGAAACGGAAATTAAAATAACAATAACGGTAAAAGCTATTGTCTGATGGCGTGTTGGCCAACTAACGTGTTTGAGCTCTCCTTTGGTGTCTTTTAAATAATTAGTGATTCTGCTCATAGTTTTTTAAATGATTATTACTTAAATCTTATCATGTTGCTTATACAAAGTTCTATTTTGAGTTAAAAAAAACGCCTTCTTGGGGCGCAACAGATACATAATACATTAACCAGCTTTAAAGTCAACCCCGTAGTGAATTTTGGCATTGTTGCATTCGCAACGGGAGTTGCTATGCCAAAATCTACTACGGGGTCAAATAAAAACACCGCTTGCTGATCTAGACAATCCAGATCTAAACAAAGCGGTGTCGGAAGCTTTAGGCTTTGTTGCCTAGGATGCTTCTCCTTGGAATGGCCACGATGTACTACACAGCAACCGGGAAATCAATTTGAACGAACATTTTCCCCATGCTCCGGCCCCATCTACTACCGGGCTTGCCAGTCCTGGGAACACGCAACCAATGGCTCTGGTCATATCGGGGAGAAGGATCGATATCTTCCATGTCGTGGAAGAAGAGTGCGATGTCGAAAAGTCCCATCATCTCGAGTTCGCGGATCGAGAAAGTGTCGCGCATGAGACAATGTCCTTCCGTACCGAGCCGATCATTCGATCCGGCACGAGCTTTCTCGAGAACCGAATCTTGATTCCCGAACAACCTGAAAACCGTGATCTTGTACTTCACGCCCTTTGTGGGCACGAAGAGATCTGCACGGAGGCCTGCCGGCTTGTCATAGACTCCCCTCTTGAACAAGTCCTCGAACCACTCGTCGCCAGACCTGCCATCACTCACGAGAGTGAAGTGGAACATGACATTCTGTTCACACCAATTGCAGTTTGGGTCCCTACCGGAGAGGAATTCGATACCTCCTTCGTACTTTTGGAGTTTCCTCACGAGCCTGTCCAGTTCAGCATTCTCGCCGGAGAAATTCATTGGTTCGGAGTTCATGATTACACCTTTGGGTTGTACAACAATGACCTTTCGGTCAGCGTTGCGAATTTGTGTGCAGCTTACCGAAGTGGTTTGCCACAGCAGGAGATAGCCCTCTACATTGAGAGAGCAAGCATCTGCTGTGGCAAATATGTTTTAAAAGAACAAAACCATTAACAATATAGCATATTTGATGTCTAATTGTCAATACCAAAAGAACGGCCTGATGTGGCCGTTCTTTTCTCTGTCTGTTGTCAGGTTGAATCTTGAATCCTAAATCTTAGAACTTTCAGAGGCGAGCACAGATCAAGGCGCAAGCGAGAACCGTACCGAGCCGTATTTAATAATACGGTGAGGGAGGCTCGGAGTGAAGTAACGCAGAGATGTGCCGCATATGAAAGTTATAACTATTTAATTTCGTAGGTGATATAAACGTCTGACACAAATTGATTTTCACCAACTGGAATCTCTGGGGTTGGAGCAGATGCTACTCCAGAAGATTCGAATTTCATCATGTCAGTTCGAGCATACATTGGCATAATTGGGCCGCTCTCGGAAAAACTTACAATTCTTACAAGTTTGACTCCCAAATCCTTGGCGAGTTCTTTTGCTTTTGTTTCAGCATCATCTATCGCCATCTTCCTGGCTTCTCTTTGAATACCTTTATCATTATCTACAGTTAAACTTATCGAGCCTAAATTAGTGGCACCGAGCTCGCCAACGAGACCTAAAATTTTTCCTGCATCATCTATTTTTCTCACTTTCACTGTTACGGTTTGGTTCACATCATAACCAACTAAAGTGCGATTGCCTTCATTGTAGAATGGCATAACAGAACGTGGATATTCATACCTCGGAGACAAATTATAAGAGCTAGTCTTGATATCTTTTTCTTCTATTCCATTTTCCTTGAGAGCAGCAAGAATCGGGTTGATTTTTTCAGTCACCTTTGTCTGCGCTTCTCCAGATGTCAGAGCTTCTGCTTCAACAGAGAAATAGAATTCAGCCATATCAGGCGCTTTAAATATTTCGCCACGTCCGTTTACGCTAATAATATTTTGCGGAGCAATATCAGAACCAATATAACGATTAGCTTTTATCTCACCTAAAATCTTAACTACTAAGAATAAAGACAAAATAAAAACAAGAATTGCCACTGACTTTAAAACTTTTTTTAGTTCTATACTTTCCATAGGGATTAGTTATTAATTAATAATTTGATTACTATCCTATCATAGACGTCCGTCATTACCTTTTCTTTCCACAACTTCCACTAGATTCATAAAAAGAGAAGCAACGGTCATCGGCCCCACCCCATGAGGAACGGGGGAAATAGCCATAACAACATCTTTAACCTTTGCAAAATCAACATCTCCCGATATTGTTCTACCCTCCATTTCTTCTGGAATTCCGGAGCTAATTCCAACATCAATAACTATTTGTCCTTTTTTAAAATAATCCGAACCCAAGATTTTTGGCTTACCGATAGCTGAAATGACAATATCTGCAGTCTGGATTTCTTGTTTTAAATTTTTGGTCTGACTGTGACAAATAGAAACCGTAGCGTTTTCATTTAATAAAGCTAGAGCGAGAGGTTTACCAACCAAAACCGAACGGTTAATTATAACTACCTTTTTACCCTTAATTTCAATTTTATATTCTTTTAGTAAAGAAAGAATTCCTCTCACAGTAGCAGGGATGATGCCATGCCTTTCCCCAGAAAATAATCCGCGAATATTTTGAAGTCCCAAACCATCAACGTCTTTTTCTTGACCAATAACATCTACCAAATTAAAAAAGTTTAGATGTTTGGGAAGTGGTAATTGAATGATTATCCCGTGAATGTTGGGATTTTTGTTTAAAACTCCTAATTTTTTTCTTAAATCGTCTTCAGAAATTGTTTCCGGAAATTTGACGTGCTCGGTATCTGCGCCAATATCCTTTGCATATTTAATTTTCCTAGAAATAAAAATGGTTGATTGCGAAACATCACCCACCTGAATAATGGCGAGTTTTGGGACTTCTTTAAGAGAAGAAATTTTCTTTTTGAGTTTCTCCCCTATTTTTTTACTTAAGGCTAAACCATCTAAAATCATTGTGGTAGGTTCCATGAAGCTAGGTGCTGGTATTAACTATTATATTTCTTTTTGGAAACTTGCAGAGACATCTGCCACTCCACTATCCATCAAATCGATTTTAGATTCAACTCTTTTTTTTACTTCAGGTTTTTTCTCAACTTTTTTTGATTCTTTTAAATTTTCTCCTTCGAGCAACAAATCACCAGAATTGACCGAGATCGGTTCAATCTCCTTTTTTGGTTCTTCTATTTGCAGATTAATCTTCGGTTGTTCCTGTTGTTTTATTTCTTCTGGGAAAAGTAAAATTTCGCGAGCCAAGAGATAGGCTTCTTCGAATAATTTAATTGCTTTTTCATGTTCCCCATCACGTAAATAAATTTCACCGGTAGCAATTTTAACTTCAATTAATTTCAAAATTTTTTCATCTGGCGACAGAACAGGAATTTCACTTTCTGCCTTAAAGCTCATAGTTTGTGCATCGCTACTTACTTTTTCTTGGCTATTCTCAAAATTCACACTCTCCTTTTTCACAAAATCAATTGCTTCCAAAAGAGCTAGTCTAGCATTCTTGAGTTTAAGTTCTGAAACATTAGCAATACCAAAACCTGGTTCTTTTTCAATGATTTGCTCTATTGATGCTTTTTTATTTGAGACTTTTGACAGTTCCTCTTTGACCTGCAAAACTATAACGTTAATATTTTTATTCTTTCCGGCTTGAGTTATGATTTTTTCATTGACCGTGAGTGAAGACTCGAGCTTAGCTTGGACCTGAAGGGCACCCTCAAAATTCTTTTCGTCTTCGAGAGCAACTATGTGATTTTTTGAATTTTTGGCATGAGTACTTATTTGATCTTCGACAATTTTGATTTTTTCATCTGACAGTTCACCTTGGGAAGCTAGTATCTTTACTTCTTGAAGACGCTTATCTATAAGCTCCGATTCTCTTTCAGCTTTCTTTAAATTGCCGATCGTAAAAATCCCCGCCACTTTTTCGTTTATTTCTACTTTTATAGGATAAAGAAAATTACCTGGCAAAGCGCCTTCTGCTGCAAAAGAAACTCCACCACCCAAAATAAAAACCAAGAGCAAGGCGACTCCGTATGCCGGCCTGAAAAAGCCGAAAATGATTCTGGTTCTCTGGATTATACTAAAAGAATCCTGATATGGACTTGGAATCGGTTGATCCATTTTAAGCAAAATCTGATTTTTTAAAGCAGATTTTTCTTCCATGGACAAAGAAACTTTCTTTATCGATTGTATAAATTTTTGAATTTGTTCTTCACTCATTTTATTTGGTATTTCTTGGTTGGTTAACTATTTTTAACTTCAATCTTTTTATCGCTCTATTCAACCTGACAGAAATGACATTTTGATTTACCCCAGAAATTTCTGCAATATCTTTTGGTGTTAGACCATCAACAAAACGCCAAATGATTACTTCTCGATGTTTTTTGGGCAATGTTTGAAGAATAGTAAGCACTCTAGAATGTTCGGCACTAGTAACAATTTCTTCTCCCCCATTAATAGAACGATCAAAACCTTCCTCCATCAAAGCATCTAAAGATGTGTCTTTCGTTCGTCGGTAATAATCAATCACTAGATTATTGGCAACCTTATATAAAAAAGCTTTGAGGTTTAGAACTTGTTTCCCCGAAGCAATATGATACCAACTTTTAGTAAAAGTCTCTTGAACCAAATCCTTGGCCACCTCTCTATGAGAAACTTTGAAAAAGCAGTGATTAAACAACTTATCTGCTAATTCATCGTAGGCCTTGATGAAATCGGCTCTTATTTTGTCTTTTGATTGATCCATAATGGAAGACGTATATCTTGCTTACTGCTTACTGTATCATTTTTAACTATTACAGAATTATATCAGGTAGAAAAAAATAGAAAACCAATTATACTTAGTGGATGGTTTATTATTTTGCTTACGGTTCTAATATTGATCTAAAAAGAGTTGAAGGAATGGATCTTCATTTTTCAAGCATCCGGGCGGCAACCCTCCATGATTGGAAACTGGTTTTTAATGTTATAGATAATAAATATGAAGGAACTGGTTACGCTAATATTGTTCCTTCAAAACACAGGAGCGTGGAAGGATTAATTTATGAAATTGATCGATCTTCCATTAAAAAACTCGATTTTTTGGAAGGATATCCTCATTATTATCTTAAGAAAAAAATAACTGTTGTTAATAATGATGACGGCGCCAAGATCAACTGCCTAACCTATGTTGGTAATCAAGAAATGATTGAAAAAGGTTTGAAACCTCTTCGTATTTATATGAAACACCTTTTGAGCGGAAAAATTTTTATGAGCAATGAATATTTTAGAAAACTTAATCACATTAAGACTATCGAGGGAGATCGACACCACAAATTAAGCACAGAAAAAAGATAGATACAAAAACACGTCGCACCGAAAGGCGTGCGACGTGTGAACTAACTGCAAACCAAAGAACTAGTGACCAAAGAAACCCCGAGCCAAAGCATCCGGCACCATGATGAGACTGGCTCCCAGCTCCTCGCAAAGATCGATTGTCTTTTGATCTTTCACCGAACCACTCGATGTGAGAATCGTTCGGACCCCAGCCGTGATCAGTGCTTCCGGAGCGTCCGGAAATGGAAAGAAAGAATCGCTGTAAGCAACCGCCCTCGCGCATCCATCAGAGTGACCAGAGCGACGCACCCTGGAAATTGCGAGTTCTGCAGCTCCAACCCGATCCTGTTGTCCCACACCATTACCGAGAAGAGTCTGATCTCTCACGATGGTAATCGTGTTGCTGTTGCTTGTTGAACCAATCGCCCAAGCAAGCAAGAGGTCAACCTCATCCTCTTCCCAAGAACCACCGAACTTCTGCACCTCATCCCCCTTCAAATTGAGGACGAAAGTGTAGTTAGGTTGGACAAGGAATCCACCTCGAACATGACGGAACCTCGGAGCAAAATCCAAACTCGGAATGTTGAGAGTCGGGTTCACAACGAAACGACACTTGTCGTTTTTACGCCGAAGCAAAGCAATGGCTTCAGGATCGAAACTTGGAGCAACGATGCCGTCCAAGAGAATGTGTCTACTCTGCATCTCTGCCGACAAAGGCAAGGCGACATCCTCTGTGATCGGAAAATTCGCCATGATAAGACCGCCAAAGATAGCTAGCGGATCACCCGTCAAAGCCAACCTCAAAATCTCACCTCGACTCTGATTGCCGCAGCAAGCTCCACAAGCATTTCCGTGCTTGACCCCGATAGCGATATCGGGAACACTTCCACGATTCGCTTGGAAAACAGCCGCTATGTGCGTCACTGTCTGGAGCGAGCGATCAATGTCACACCAGTTATTGAAACTGGGAGGCGTACCTTCGATCACAACAAACTTGTCGAGAGCAAGTGGATCGGAAGTGCCAATCGAATAGAGATGCGCTGGCGCCTGCCAGGCATTCTCGCCGTACTTGCAGGTAGCAGCTCGTTTGCCGATCATGCCATCATACCCACCCAGAGACACGAACCTGGCGATTGCAAGATCGTAACCAGCTGTGTGATGGAAGGCCTTGGCAGCGAGACGTCTTCGCGTTTCTTCGCTTACATAACCTTGTGCTTCGATGTCAGCGAGAACGACCCTGTAATCATTCGGATCCACAACCACCACAACGTACTCGTAGTTCTTAGAAGCCGAACGAATCATTGCCGGACCACCGATGTCGATTTGCTCTATCGCCTTGGCCAGAGTGACATCGGGCTTGGCGATTGTCTCCTCGAAGGGATACAGATTCACCACAACAATGTCGATCGGCTCCATTCCGTGCTCTAGCATTGATGCCAGATGCTCGGGGTTGGAACGGACACTCAGGATGCCCCCATGAACCTTTGGATGTAGAGTCTTCACTCGTCCATCCATCATTTCTGGGAAGCCAGTGTAATCGGCTACTTCAGTAACCGGAACTCCAGCCTCCTTCAGAACCCTGGCCGTCCCTCCTGTGGACAGAATTTCGAAACCCCTTGCAACCAAGCCCTTGCCTAGTTCAACCAGTCCAGTCTTGTTTGTTACAGAAACTAGTGCTTTCTTCACGGCCAGCCTCTTTTTTGAAGAACTGTTGTACGGAAAAGCCCGTACGACTTTCGGGAAAATTCCCGATCTTTGCAGAATATTACAGAGAAACTGCTAAAAGGCAAGAATTATAAAAACTCGATTTTTAAACTTTTTATACAAAAAAAACGACAGTTGAGTAAACAACTGTCGGTTGCATCTTAACGCATCACGCGTCAGACAAGACATTTCCCGTCGAATTTCGGTTCGAACCAGACCGCCACGTGGTACTCCTCCTGTTCGAAGGAAACGACTAGGAATGGATCGGGTTTCTTCTGGAGTTCATCAACAAAGAACTGGGCCTTCGGACAGCGCATTCGGATCTCCCCCACTCTCTCCATCACTTGACTGGGTATATCCTTCTTGTGCTCCTTCAGAGAAACTACCTTCCATTCTAGATCAGATGGACCGAATGCCTTTTCAAACAGAATCACTGATCCTACCCACAAGATAAGTAGTGAATCTTTTTCACGGCACCAGGAAGAAATGACGCAAAGCACAAAACATCCAAGAGGCAACCAGCCCAGATACTCCAGACTGAAACCAAGAGAGAAGATGCTGGTCAAACCAACACCCAACCAGTAAAAGAGGACCGTGTTGAGAACAAAGCCCAAGATCACAAAGAACACTCCCCACCCATAGGATGGTTCATTGCTCCACAGTTGGAACCTCTTCCACACCATCGCCTTCTTGTAGGCCACAACACTCTTCGGAGTGAAGGGTCTTGCTCCGATCTGATTGAGTACCCCAAGGAGGGGCAACTCGGGACGAGCAACGATTTCTGCCGATTCCGGAGTCCGCTCGAGCAACGCAGTATTATCCTTCACGAGAAGTCTCCCTTTCCTAAAAGAACCATTCGATTTACAGACGAAGTGCCTGTCTATCGATTTTTCTATTTCAGAGATTACTCTTATGTCGCCCTTTCGTCAATATTCAAAATTAAAAACCGCTAGTTTTAGCTAACGGTTTTTATTTTTGAGAGAGAAAATTTCTTTATTTTTGATTCCCAGATTTGTAAAAATAGTACAGAGCAAGTGGTGCTGCCCAGTTGGCGAATCTTTCAATAAAATCCCAAACAGGCTCGCCTACAAGAGGTCGAACGAGAGCTGTCCAGAAACCCCAGAAAGCCATCCAGAGCAAAAGAGGTCGTATTGGCTTTACCAAAATCAATATTCCGAGCAAGACATCCATGATACCGACTACGAAAATAAAAGTTGTTGCCGCTTCGACACTCATACCAGAAAGTTGTTGTGCCCACCCGATCCAAGCCGCTTTGCCTTGAAGAGCAAAAACTCCGTGACCGAGAAACTCGCCAGCGATACCAATCCTTAAAACCCACTCTAATTTTTTATTGATAGTCATAAAAAAATGATAGTTAATAATGAAGTATTGTACTACGCAATCAATATTTTGTTTTTGGAGTTATGCACCTTTTATTTGAACGAATTGGGGTGCCTATCCGGATTCGAACCGGAGAAAACAGCTCCACAAGCTGCTGTGTTACCACTACACCATAGGCACCATTACAAGCAAAACTGTTACCATACTATCACCATAGGCACCATATAACTTTTTACTTTTCAACGCTTATTGTAGCTTTAATATAAGCAGAACTGTTACCATTTCACCTAGGCACCATTACAAGCAAAACTGTTACCATACTATCACCATAGGCACCATCATAACGTATCTTTAAAATTGATTTTATCTGCTTAATTATAAGCAGAACTGTTACCATTTCACCTAGACACCATTACAAGCAGAACTGTTACCATTTCACCTAGGCACCATTACAAGCAAAACTGTTACCACCTGCACCATAACTAACAATACATTTTAATACTTTATCATATAGAACAACTCATACCCATTCAAAAACGAACGTAGAACTTTCAGATTTGAGACAAGTTTGTTGGAAAAAATGAGTACCGAAACGAGACGTATTGCCTATACGATGAAGTGAGGCGCGGAAGTTTTTACGACAAAATTGGCCAAATCTGAAAGTTCTACTTATAGTCTGGGGCCTCCTCTGTTATACCAGACAAGTGATTAGATAGTCTAGCTAAAGCATAGAGCATGCTCGAAAGACGGTTAAGATAGGCCAATGTTTGGTCTCCGATTTTTACAGCACCTTCTTCACGAGCCGCTACCACTCTCCTCTCGGCACGCCTAGCGAGTGTTCGGGCAATATCAAAAAGAGACGCTAATTCACTGCCACCGGAAATAAAAAAAGTTTTTATCGGTGGCATTATTTTTTCAATGAAGTTTATTTTCTCCTCCATTTCCTTGATTTTTGCTTCTTCAATCGTTTTTGGAGCTCCAGCTAATTCAGCTTGGACAATAAAAAGATTCTTTTGAAGATCGTGTACCAAATTATCCATTCTTAAATCCTTGCCCTCAAGTTTTAATCCAGAAATAGTAAATCCTTTTTCTCGCGCCTTAATTTTACATAGTCCTAAGAAAGAATTTATTTCATCAAGAGAGCCGAGGGCTTCGGCTACACTAGAGCTTTTAGAAATCCTTTTTTGATCACAGCCAAAAGTTTTAGTTGTGCCATCGTCGCCCTTGCCGGTAAATAAAGCCATGTGAGAGAAATTTTACTTTTAACCTACGATTTTGAACGTGATAATAAACAAAATAATCACAAGGATTATGAGTATAAAATTTGCTCCTTTTTCACTTTTTATGATTCCGCCGGAATGTTTTATAACAAATCCAATCATTCCTTTTTTTTCGAAATGAGGCCTTTGAGACAGCATCATTTGATCTTCTTCTTCAAACTCTACTTCATTATTTTGGTCCATATTTTTTATTAAAACTAAAAGATAGAAAGATATGACCCCATTTTAACACTAAAATTGAATTGAGACCAAATAAAAAAAGAACCCCGGGGACATTGAATGTCCTCACGGGATTCTTTGAGCACGCCTACTGACTACTGTGCGCCGATGGGTTTGGTGGTCCAGAAGATCGTGATGGTGTATTCGATGCACGATCCACCGTTGCCTGCAGTCGAGACGAAGCGCTCCACGGTACGCACTTTGTCTTTCTGTTCTCTCAGCCAATCGTTGGCAGCCTTCTTAACCGCCTTGTGGTCATTACCACTAAACATCTCTACCTGGTCCATGTGCTTCCTTCGGTTGGTCTAGCTGCTTTTAGCACCTAGTTTATTGGGTTTTCGGGAATTCCTTTAACATAATAGCTTATTGTTGTCTAAAAGTCAACAATAGAATTGTAATAAAAAAAGAATGTCGTGAGACACTCTTTTTTATAATTGTGCGCGGGAGAGGACTAGGTCACGAGTTACTAATTCGCTACGCTCATAAGTACTCTCGACCCCGGCTCACCTGTCGCAAAGCGACATGGTTCCGCCTTTCGAGTCCCCACGAAAAGCATGCAGATGCTTTTCTTCCCACGACATAAAATATATTCGCTTCGCTCATTATTTTGTGCGCGGGAGAGGACTCGAACCTCCACGCCTTGCGGCATACGCACCTCAAGCGTACATGTTTACCATTACACCACCCGCGCATTTATATTACACATTCACTATACCTTAATCCCCCATCAGTTTTCAATCATTTGAAAATAAAAACCCCTGTGCGGGGTGTTTTATTTTTTCTTTTCGTCGGTTTTAGGTTTAGGTTCTTCTTTCTTTTCAGTCTTTTCTGCCTCGAGAGGAGCAACAGCCGCAGATTCATCGGAGCTCTTAATGTCTGGCAGTTTTCTAATATTTCTCATTTGCTTCTTTATTTCTTTAACTGCTTTGTCCCGAATATGATAGAGCTTGGCACGTCTTACTTGAGATCTTTTTACAATTTCAATCTTATCAATGGCTGGAGAATAAATTGGGAAGATTCTTTCTACACCAACTCCACTTGCAACTTTTCTTACGGTAAAAGTTCCGCCGGCTTGCTTTCCATGTTTAACAGCTAAAACAAGACCTTCAAAAACCTGAAGTCTAACTTTGCCCTTTTCCATAATTTTCTGCCAAACCTTAACTGTATCTCCAGCTCGAATATCCAGAGCCTTTCTGTCTTCAATCTTTACCGGTGAAATTATTATGTTTTTAGTATCCATACCGCTTTAAAAGCCTTTAAAAACTTAGTGCTCCACTTTATCATGCCTCTCCCCTAGAATCAACCCTGTAGTGAATTTTGGCTTTGATTAATTTAGTGGCTAACAATCTATCATCCTAGCTAGTTCATGGCACCAAAATCCCTGCCTGCCGGCAGGCAGGTACTACTGAAGGTCAAGAATCTTGACCGCTTCCTTAAAATCCTCTGGATACGGGGCTTCTACTTCAATAAGTTTACCTTCCATGTTTTTAAATTTGATTTGGAAGGCATGAAGGGCGAGTCTTTGGAATCCCAAACCCGCTGGTTTCTTTGGAGAGTATAATTTATCGCAAACTACCGGATGATTTATCGCTTTAAAGTGAACTCTGATCTGGTGGGTGCGACCAGTCTTTGGAGTGGCCTCCACGAATGTGAAATCTTTATTTTGGGAAATAACTCGATAGATAGTTACCGCTTTCCGTAGGTCCCCCCTCGCCCCTCTTTGAGCAGACCACATCCTAAAATCTTTATTACTCCTTCCGATTGGTCGATCGATCACTCCTCGCATTTCTTTTATCTTGCCGTAAACAAAAACGTGATAATTTTTTATAATTGTTCTTTCTTTGAACTGACTTTTTAAGAAAAGAAAGGTTTCCTGATTTTTAGCGATAATAATTGCTCCGGTTGTGTCTTTATCAAGCCGATGAACAATGCCAGGACGATAAATTAAAGTGGGTTCAGAATTCTCTCCTTCCTTATTTTCCTTTTTTGAATCTATTTTTAAAGGTTCCCCAACTTTTTCAATTTCTGGATATTTTAGAAGAAGCCAATCAGTGAGAGTTCGCTCTTTTGATCTTCCGTCCCCATGCACCATCAAACCCGCTGGTTTGTTCAAAACCGCTAGGTTCTTGTCTTCGTATAGAATAGTTGGTTCCATTAATATAGATTATTCACTTTTACTCCTAAATTTACAATACATCATCGTATTTGCCACTTGCTCGAATTTATATAAAAAAACTCCCACACCAGCGAACTGGAACGGGAGTCGTGAGGACACTACTGTGATCTTCGGAATCGGTCTAGAAAACGCTTAGTCCTTTTGACGCTTTCCACCCTTGTGGCCATTTGGTGACCTTCCTCTACAGCTCTTGCTCGCTCTATCATCTTCCTGGCTTCGTCTTCCGCATTCGGCTTACCGGGAGGATGATGAAAAAGAACCTGACAGCGAGAGCAGTGAAAGATGATCTCTGTGCTTCCTCCGCCACCCACCCCGCCGGGACCGATTGGAGTATGCATGGTGAATGGTTCGGGGATGAATTTGCTTTCCCCCACGATCTTCCCTTTCTTGCAGACTGGACACTTAACGCCTGTATCGTGTTGCGACATCAATTACTCCTTTTTCCTTTGCAACCATATTTGGTGCATTGTTGTCTTTGGACGTAACGCCAACAATTGCGAAGCAAAACATGTTCTGGCAATTTCATTTTGCCAGCTCCTTTGTCCCCTTCGGGAAGAATCCGAGCATACAACTCGAGATCAGCATGCCAACATCGGGCGTTGTCCTTTCTCTTTTTGTGAGTACGGACAAGGGATCTCACACGCATGAGCTCACGACGTAACTCGGCAGAACCCATCGCTCTAATATCTCTATCCAGTTTCATCTACAGGGCTCCCTGCCTGCCGGCAGGCAGGCTTTTGTTGTGGTACTGTTCTGATTCTAATACTACTCATTGCGCTAGAAAATGCAAAATTCGATTTTTTATTGAAAAGAAATGATAATTAAGATACTCTAAACAAGTAGAGATATTTGCGCGGTTAGCTGTTTTGGTAGGTATTGATAATATTTGTGATAATCATTTACTACTGAAAATAAATCAAATATTTTGCGCGGTTAGCTCAGTTGGTAGAGCGCTCGATTTACACTCGAAGGGTCGGGGGTTCAAGTCCCTCACCGCGCACTAGAAATATAAAACCGGCTTATGCCGGTTTTTGTGTATAAAAAAACCACCGACGGGAGTCCGTGATGGTTCGTTGTGAGAATCTTCCGTCTCACTTCGGTGCGCGAGCAAATTCAGCTTGAAGCTCTTGGAAGGCCTCGAGCGAGTAGGTGTCATGTGCACTCGGATCATCTGGAGGGAAAATGGTATTCGCAAAAACCCACAATTCGCTTCCCTCTTCATGAACCGTGTATGTGTGAAGAATGAAAGGAGGCATCCATATTGAATCCCCCTTGGCCTTGAGATCGAATTGTCTCTTGTTACCGAAGAGATCTTCACATACCCAGGATACCGACCCTTCGTTCACACCCACGAATTCTTGACGGATCCTGTGCCACTCACCACCTCCCCGCCCCCATTTGGGCATGCCGCTAACGGTGTAGCGCCGAATTCCACGAATATCGTGTGAGAGCCTCCGAAGTTCTTCTTCCTCGTAAGAAAGTGCTTGAAAGCCAGCTCTATCGGCAAAAGCAAACTCCACCCAGAGTCTCCCGCCAGATTTCGAATTCCACGGAGCGTTGGGATGAGGACTGAAAACTTGGATGTCTGCGACTGTCGGAACCTTTCCGCTTGGCTTGTTCACGTGTTCACTTCTGTTGATTGTTTATGTGCAACCGGTACTCGGAAGAGTTCCGTTTCTATTTTTATGATTACATGTAGAATAGAAAAAGTCAAGGACGACAAGGCAAAAGAAAGGCGGCCATTTCTGGTCGCCTGTCGAGCACAAAGAGGGCCATAGGATTACTCTTTGGTCATCTCTTTAAACTGTGCATCGATGATCTCACGATATGGACGATAGAACCATGCCTTGAAAGGTCCGTCCCACCATTCCATCATGACTGTGTCTTCCAGAAAGTGGAACAAGTGCGGGATATTCGCCCCGATGACAACGTAAGTATTGGGTCCCAATATCTTCTTCACCGTTTGTCCGCCCTCAAGTGTCCAGAGTTCAACTCTCCCTGAAAGGATCAGATCGCGCTGGGCGTGCCGGTGCAAATCCCCGCTTCGCATGAAGCCTTTTTTGGTAGTGATGACGTTTGTCTTCACTCCAGCAAATTCCAATCGATGAATCTCTCCGCGCACATCTACGTGCACAGGTTTTTCCAAAGCTCCGGGCTGTGTTTTTCCTTCACTAACCTCTGGGTTGGAGTAAATTGATTCATCTCCAGCTTGTATTTCGTATAGTAGCATGTGATTTCTCCTTGTTATTATCGATCCTCACGCAATATACCACGCAATGCAGAATATTCAAAAGCCGGAATAAAAAAGCACCCGACGTGTGACGTACAGGTGCCTGCGTGTGAGAGTAGTGGTAGATACTAGACTACCACTGCTTCTCCACGACGATGGAGAGCAATGTCCCCTTTCTTGGCGTATTGGATGATTCTGCTGATCTCGCCATGCACTCGATCGACAGTTTCATCTCCCTCTGCTCCATCCACCTGATACTGAAAATCGTGTGGCAGAAATTGAGCCGCTTGTCTTGCAACCCGTGGTACATGGTAGGCACTTGTGACGAGAACAACATTCTTGAATCCATAAGCCCACAAAACTTCGAACTGGGTCTTGGTGTTCGCTTTGGCTCTTGGACCGCAGTCGATAGGAACGATGTGATCATCAGTCAAACCCTCCGAGAGAGCGATCTCTCGCATCGGTTGCAACTGCTCGGTCGCTCCATTCAGAACAAGGGTCCTGCGTTTCTCATTCATTGCCAGAATACCACGCTTGATTCGAGCGAGATTGTCGCCACCTTCGCCTGAAAGAACCATAATGTGGGCATCCGTCAAGCGAATTTCTGGTGGTTTCCTTGACGCCACAAAGGCTGTGCGGAACTCTTCCATCAGCGACTCAAAGAAAGAGACGGTATCCGAGTCTAGCGCCGTAAGAACCATGGGTTACCCCCCTATTTGTACAGGAACTTTTCTGAAACCGAAGTGGTTACAGTTCTTAATATACTTTATACTAAAAACTAGAAATGTCAAGACTAGGTTTAATAAATTAGTTTTCCAGAAGGATTACAGGTCATTTCAATGATAGTGTATTGTTTTTTCAGATTATTTATCTCATCTCGCTGTTTATCTAGAATTTCCTGGTAATTGTAAGGTGGATTGCCCCAACAGCCGGTTAGGTGATAGAAATAAATTTCCTTGTCGAAAGAATCCAAGAGTTTGCCGTTTTCGCATGTTACGTTTAATTCAGCAAGTTTTTGTTCGACTGTAACTTTTTTCAATCCAACAGGCTCACCATTTTCATATCCGCTAATATCAGCACTTACAACGTCATCAAGTTTTATATTTTCTGGAAGACATGCAGATAAAGTGATCTGTAATTTTTCTAAGATTTTGACCGAGGTAGATGTGGATGATACTGGAACAGATGTCAGAGTTTCCTGTCCAATAAAAAAATATCCGGCTGCACTTACAACAACGACAACAAAAATTATAAAACCTTTTTTGCGCATAAAAGATGCTTATTCTGGTGCCCTCGGTAAGAATCGAACTTACATCAACGCCTTAGAAGAGCGCTGTTCTATCCATTGAACTACGAGGGCTTTTGAACAAAAAAATATTAACTCATTAAAAGATAAAATGCCAATAAACTTTCAAATTACAAGGAAGGATCAGTGGAAGTTGGTGCCACTTTCAAAAGAGTCTTCATCCGCTCTTCTTTTGAAGAATAAATTTCGAGAACTTTTTCTAGAGCTTTTTCGTCCAAAATCTGGCTAGGAGTGCTTGTTGAGACGATATCAAAAGCTGATTCATTGCTCAAATCTCTAAAAGTAATGAAAAGAAAAGATGACAAAATGATGTTTATAACAAAAAACACCACCAAGATTATTTTCCAATCTCTGTCCGGATTCATGGAATAATCCTTCTCTTTTGTATAGAAAGCGGATTTTTTTGAAAAAAGATTTTTAAGTTTATCTAACATAAAATAGTCTAAGAACTTACAAGTTTAGAAACTTTAAAAATAAAATCTCCTCGCCAAATTGATTTTTCAACCTTTCCTTCCCTCTCCATATTTTGGGTAAGGCCGACTTGCTCAATCCTTACATGGTACGGCAAGTTCTCCATTAGACTAAAAAAATGGAATACTTGCTTGAAACTACCGACAATATTAAGCCCTAAATTCAACTCCTCATAAGTTTTAGTAGGCGCATCCGAACCAATCGGTTCAACCTCAATTGAATCTATGGTCAATGAAACTCCAGCAGTTTTACCTATAACTTCGATTTTTTCGATAAATTTAACCAATTCTTCCTGTCCTGGAAGTAAAATAAAACTATCGGTTTTTTCTATTTTATCATTCAAATCAAGCAATTTTGTCGCCAAAGTTTGAATTTCATTTTTTCTCGAAGATTGAGCAGTGATATTCGCCATTAGTTTCGCTGTCTCTCCTTTTTTAATATTTATAATCCAAGAAAAAGACCCGACCAATGCCCAAATAATGACAAGCAGAATCAGGGAAAATATAAAACTTTTTTTTATGGACTGGTTCTTCATATTGATTTTATTATAAGAATTTCTCTGAAGTTATTTAGTTGTCCTCCCGAACGGAAAAAGATATCGAGAAATCTAAATCCTTATCGCGAGTCAGGCTGGAAACTGGCAAATCAACGTTTTTGAAACTAGCTTCTGATTCAATGGAACGTGAAAAAGTGGTTAGAGCCTCTCTCGAATCTGCCGTACCTCTCACAAAAACATTGATCCCTGCACTTTCACTCAAATAGCTAAAAGATTTTATTTTTATATCTTCAGACTTATTTTTAATAACCTTCTCCCAGACAGAGAGAGGCAAAAGTGCGGGAACATTTTGAAGCAGTTTTAATTTTTCTCCTGTTTTAGACGCTAGCAATTCTAAACTTTCAGTATTTTTTAATTCTGGAGTTTCAATCTCTAAGTTTTTCATTTCTTCTTGTGAATCGTTGTATTTAAGATTGACCAAGAAAAATGGTGCCACCAGAAGTACCAGAGCGATGATGCCGGTTAAATTAAGGAAATTAAGCACCAGAACCATTCTTCTGGAAGAATATTCCTTATATATTATTTTTCTTTGTTGGATGGGTAAGAGATTAAACATTTTAGTGAGTATTATGTGGCAGAGCCAGACCAATCGCAGAAACATATTTAAAAGATTCCTCAAAAGTCATATCCGGAACAGTGTTATCAAGAGAAAAGGCATTAATCCAGACATTCGCAAGTTCAACTGGAAAAGAAAAATATGTTTTAAAATAATTCTTGATATTTGGATGTAAAGCTCCTTCACCACACAAAATAATTTTTTCAATTTTTGCTTTGGAAGTTGGGTTGAAAGAACTCCAGTAGGCCAGAAGTTTATCGACTTCATCTTTTAAGATTCTTTCAGCGTCAGCGGATCTTGCGTACACTATTGCTTGTTCATCTTTATATCTGACATTTTCTTCTTTATGAGAAAAGGTTAGGGACGAAAAAAAATCATCGCTCAAATTTAAATTGGAAGTAAATTGCACCAAGCCTCGATCGACGATGTAAATGCCAACTTTTTTCTTTCCGGCGTTTATAATGATATAAGGCCTCATATCAGTCTTCTCTATAACCGCCCTCGCAATTGATTGAGACTCTATCTCAAATAGCAATGGTTTTAAGCCGCTTTCCTTAAAAATATTCAGGTAATTGAAAACCACTTCTTCTGATATTACAGACACCACAACTTGAATTTCTTTGGCCTCTGGGTCTTCCCATGGCAAAACCTGAAAATCAAAAATTGCTTCATTTGCCATAAGCGGCACGTTTTCCTCTATTTTAAACTGCAAAGCTTCCCGAATTTCTGGAAGAGACATTTTTGGTATGGTTGTTCGAAATAAAAATGCTTTCTCATCTGGAAGCGAAGCTTTTATAAAAGAAATATTATTTTTTTCCCTAAAATTATTTAGTGCTTCAACAAGTTCTTTTGGATTTTTAATATCGCCATTTTGAATCGTTGTGCCAGGAATCTGTCCTTCCGAATAATTTTTCAAAATAAGTTTCCCCCCTTTAGAGCGAGTCAGGTTTACAAAAAAAATATTCTCATCTACAAGAGAGAGACCAACAGAAGGCATGGTAATAAATTTTGGAGTAGGAAAAAAATCAAAAAAAGTCTTTTTCATTCGATATATTATATCCTACAAAGTAAAATGCGGAAATTACCTATTTTTTCTTTTATCTAAAAAGCTCTGCAAAATGAGCGCGGCGGCCGAAGCGTCAGTCATAGCAGTACGTCCTTGAACATGGAGAGAGTGTTGGGTTGTGTAAAATTCTGGCTCAAAATATATCTTTTTGCCTATTTCTTTTTCTAGATTTTCTTTAAATTCCACAATGTCTTCCATTATTTTATTCGGCTCTCCATTTAAATTAAGTGATTCGCCCAAAACAATACTTTCAGCATTTTCTTTTTGAAACACTTCTTTTATTTCAGTGAGAGTTTTTTTGCTGTTTTTTATAACTTTTAGCGGAAAAGCCATTGTCTCATTCTCATCAGAGACAGCTATCCCAATATTTTTCTCTCCGTAATCAATTCCCAGGTACTTCATTTTTTGTTAGTATGTATAGAACTTTCCGATTATGAAAGTTCTTGTTATATTGTAAATCAAATGGAAATCTTTAGCCAAGAAACACTACAATTTATCGGATCACATACTTTGCTTTTTGGTGTGCTGTTTATCTGGAGTCTTTTCTGGAAAGGTATGGCTCTATGGAAATCAGCCAGGCTGTCTCACAAATGGTGGTTTTTAATAGTTTTGGTTGTAAATTCTGTTGGAATTGTTGATATCATTTACCTCTATTTCGTAGCTCGAAAGTATAACGTCGAAACTAAGGAAGAAAGATAAAAACTCTGGTTTTTTTAGTAAAAATCCTATATTCTCTAGGGGGTATTTTAATTGATTTTGGAGAGGTGGCAGAGTGGTCTAACGCACCGCACTTGAAATGCGGCGTGCTCAAAAGGCACCGTGAGTTCGAATCTCACCCTCTCCGCCAAAATTGGAAATCGGAATCAGAAGCCGAAATGGGGTCGGCGCGAAGCGCCGACACAAACGCATTCCCGCCAAGAATTCCCGAATTCAAAAGGTTTTTCCACGCTCCGCGTGGCTCAAAAAAGACGGTTCGATCCTTAATTTGAAAGTTCGAACCGACTTTTTTGTACAAATGAAGTTTTTCTTCATTTGTACACTCGTTTGCCAATTCCACATTGTATTTCAAAAACTTTTCGGTAAGTTCGAACCGATTATTCGCTTTTTGCTCAAAAGCCGATAATTTCTCTTTGAGAAGCTGTTTTTCGTTCACAAGTTTGTTTTTCATATCTCGATATTCTTCAAGCGACAAAGCACTTTCGAGATATGCGTTCATCAGCTTCTCAATCTTGGAATCCAAAAGAGAAATATCGGCTTTTGTTTTGTCTGCAAAAAGCGTAGACGATTGGGCTTCACTCAATATATCTTTTCTATTTT
>ERZ1292629.182-Hain-H43-01um-R1-182-length-65955-cov-12_pt1 | contig 65955 bp, 36 predicted proteins | sample MGYA00564399_ERZ1292629 | MGnify/ENA primary metagenome ERZ1292629 (study PRJEB36523, sample SAMEA6512636) | groundwater metagenome | collected 2019-01-08 | study: AquaDiva: Metagenomics assemblies of 32 groundwater samples
CTTCTGCAGATGCAGAATCTACTTCTGCAGATGCTGATGCGATTTGCTTCTGCATCTCTTGGGCGAGAATGTTCAGATGGCAGGCTCTGATGTCTATGTCTTGGTCGTCTTCGTAGAGTTCAGCTTTCAACTCTTTAGACGCATTCTGCAGCGGGTGATACAATCTGTCAATCTTATCAGTGTCCCATTCTGCAGATGCATAGTCAGCGAGCACCAATTCTTTGTTAGAAACTATTGCGAGCAGCTGCGCAAGTTTCTTGGTGCGTTCTGCTGCGGTCCCAACTTTGTTGTCAAGTGCATAAATGAGTCCAGCAACTTTCGGGTCTATTAGTTTGTCTTCAGGAATGTCTTCACGAGCTGGTGTCAGCCAGTTTAGAAACCAATCATTGTCTATTGGGGCAAGCGCATTCCCCAGTCGCCTCAACTGAGACTTTTCTTTTCTAAAGCCGGCTGCATTCAAGAACCCAGCATTCTTGAAAATGCTCCATTTGATGTCCTTGATGCGCACCTTATGTTTGCGAGCTGTCTGTTGCAAACACTTCTTCTCTATACGAGAAGAGCAGAAACCGGCGTCTGGGTTTGCTTTATGCGGATATTGGATTACACGTGTTGCATAGTCTTTGACAGCTGCTTCTTCAAGGAATTTCACTGCTTCTTGGGTGTTTTTGCCACACATCTTTATTTATTTATACACTAACTTTTGCTCAAGCTACAAAATAAAAACAACATTCCTTACAGAGAGATAGTTCTCTGGAACCTTTCCGAATAGTGTGTGGCCAGACGAGATTGAGGTTCCAGAGAAGGAACGTGGAATGTGCAGTCATAACTCTGCACGGGATAACTATACACTATCTTCAGCAGCAGTTCAATTTATTTTCTCAGTCTCACACAAAAAAACAGGGCATTTCTCACAAATGACATAATTACTTCTATGAATAATAAAAAGATAAACATTTCCATTAGGTTAGAGACTTATAACGATTATAGAAACTATGCTCGTTCAAGGAACTTGATACCGTCACGTCTTCTCTCTAAGATAATAAACGAAGCTAAATTATATCTGTTGCTATCCAGACCTTTTTGCTTCGACTTTGACGAGCTAATCCACGCACCAAAATCAAGTGCTTGTTGGAAGGTTAGCTCATCTGATAACAAGAAACTCTTGAAGCTTGCAAAAAAGTTCCTTACAACAAGAAACCGCATCATTGAGTTCATAATCATAGACTATCTTAGTGTTCCCCATTCAGAAGAAACTGATTGCTTGAACACTTTAGGAAAAATGTTGAAGCGCCGGGGAGCAGAGGAGCTATCTACAGAAGAAAAGTTCTGGTCAAGAGTTTTGAAAGGTGATAAAGAAGAAGACTGTTGGGCTTGGACAGGCGGGATTATAGCTAAAAAAGTTTATGGTGGGATGCCAGATGTCAAGCTAACTGGTGAAGTATATGCTCACAGGTATTCTTGGAAGCTTCACAACGGCCCAATCCCAGAGGGAATGTTTGTGTTGCATCACTGTGATAATCCACCGTGTGTCAATCCAGCTCACTTATTCCTTGGCACTCAAGCGGATAACGTTCACGATATGATGAAGAAGAAGAGAGACAATTTTTATGGGTGGCGCGACAGAAAATAATTTTTAGAGCTTTTGTACAAACAGTCAGATAAGTAATACTATATGATTATGACAGAATACAAACGGATATATAAAAAGAGAACAACATTCGCAATCAGTGAAGATGTGCTGAAAGCGTTCAATAAAATCTGTGAGCAGAATGCTTTCATCAAAGGGCGTGTGATTGAAAATCTTATGAAGCACTGGCTGGAGAAACAAAAATGAGCACTGATAAATACAATCACAACTGGTGCCGGCTCACTGAAGAAGCTTGGTATTGCACTCGCTGTGACAAGATCAAGTTTCTTGGGAGAGTCAAAGGAGAAATGCTTTATTACTGGCCAGATTCAGCACACGACGAAGGCATCTTATCGAAGATAGAGCTTCCGTGCAAATTGGAGATTTTGTTGTGAAGACTAACAAACTCGCTGAAATCTTGAAAGATGTCACTGCAAATGCAATGAAGCAACAGCTCAATGCTCAGACAGTGATGACAAATGTCCAGACACTGTCAGTGAGCATTTCAACAGACTCCAAAGGAGAACCACTAACGAATGAAATCTTGCAATCTTGAAATCTTTGTGAATGAGTGTGGAAATGATTTCAACAGAGCTGTCAAGTTGTTCTTCAAGAAGTTTCGAGAGATGGGCATAGACGAGACAATTCGAGAGCACTCAGAGTTTGTGAGCAAGAAACAGAGATTGCGCATCAAACGCAGGAAACAGAAATGGAGAAACAAGCAGCATAATGTTTGACATAATCTGCTGTGATCCTCCTTGGACACATCACGTATGGCCGGCCGCCAGGGGTGAAGGCAGGACATCACAATCTCATTACGATTGCTTGACACAAGAAGAACTTGAAGCACTCGACATAAAAAGCAAGCTTGCTGCAAAAGATTGTGTGCTATTTCTTTGGACAACAGGCCCACAGATGCAAAATGCCCTCAAGCTCATTGCTGCTTGGGGTTTCCAATTCAAGACAATTGCATTCACTTGGGTGAAGCAGAACAAGAAATCAAGCTCTTTGTTTTGGGGAATGGGTCATTACACTCGCGCAAATCCAGAGTTCTGTTTGCTTGCAACAAGAGGAAAGACACTGAAACGTATGAGCAAATCTGTGCATTCAATCATTCAAAGTCCAATTGGCAAGCATTCAGAGAAGCCAACTGAAATCTTCTCAAGAATTGATGCTTTGTTTGGAGATAACTTGTCAAAGATTGAGCTGTTTGCAAGAAGGCAACCACCAACAGCTGGGTGGCAAGCAACAGGATTAGAGTGGGATGGACTTGATATACGAGAGTTCATAAGCATTGGAAATAAATGTCTTGCCGGAGGGACAGTGTGAAACAAGCAAACAGTTGATGGAAAGATGGTGAAGGAAGGAGGCAAAGGAAATGAAAAAAAATTTTTGGGCAGGACTGGGTGTAACAATTCTTTGTAGTATTCTGATGATTGTATTAGGAATACTTACTGCAGAGCTTGGAATAATTTTCCTCAAAATAGTATTTCTCGGGTGGCTGATCTTGCTTGTTTCTGGATGTGTGTGGCGATGGCACACTGATAAACGTAGATGTGGATGGATATGGGCTAAGGGTATATGGTAAAATGACTTGTGCAGTCTATCAGATAGTCAATGAACGAACTCTGAAGTTCTATATTGGATCTGCAAAAAACTATGAAGGACGTTATGGGCTCAATCCAGACTGGACAAAGCATCATACTTTAGAACTCAGACAAGATGCACTCAGTGGAGATGAGTTCATCTACTGTAAAATACAAGAATGCTCATCAAGAAAAGAAGCTTACTGTATGGAGCAGTGGTGGTTAGATTTCTATATAACGAATAAGATGTGGGACAAGTTGTATAACAAAGACAAGTTTGTTGATCGCGCACCAAGCGGTCCAGAGTTTTCAGAACTAATGAAAAAAGTTATGGCATCTCCTGGTGTAAGAGAGAAACATCTAAAAGCCCAAAGAAGTCCTGAAACACGTGCAAGAAAATCTGCTGCTCACAAAGGTAAAAAACGTGGCCCTACTCCACAATTTATTCGTGCAAAACAAAGTGCAAAGTTGAAAGGCAAAAGACCGAAATGGATGGACGATGAAGAACGTGTAAGACAAGCAGGGCAAAAAATAAGTGCTAAATTAGCAGGTAGAAAACAAACAGAAGAGTTTTGTCTTGCACAGAGTGCAAGAATGATTGGCAAAAAACGTGGCAAATATAAAGATGGTAGCGGCAAGAATATTTCAAAGGCTCTCAAAAAGTTTTATGTCGAACACCCAGAAAGATGTCAAAAAATAAGTGAAGAAGCTTCTGCTCGAACTGGTGATAAAAACTCGAATTGCAAACTGAAAGAACAAGACATTATTGATATTGCTAATTCTGAAAGAACTGATTATGTGCAATTAGCTGCAGAATATGATGTAAATATAAGAACTCTCAAGCGTCGTCTGAAAATATATCTCAAAAAGTGAATTTTTTTATTTTCTGAATGGTTCGTGTTGGGGTGCTGGTGCTGGTGGTCCAAGCTCTTTTCTAAACGTTGATTGTATTCTGCTGGCCATCTCTTCATAATCATCTTGTCTTTTTTCAATCTCATCATCAATAATGTCTGTAAAAACACTCTTCAAATCATCTATACTGTCTTGTGCTTCTGTCAATCTCTGAACTTCTGGTGCATCTCCAGCTTGTCCCGCTCTGTCTATCAGTGTATCAAGCCCAGCAATCTTTTTATTGAAACCACCCATCAACGATGCTGTCAAGTTCATTTTCAAACGCTTAAGAAACTTGTCAGTTTGCTTTTCAATAACAGCAGATTTCCATCCAATCCCAAGAAGTGTTCGAACAGCATATCTGCCCAAATCTTCATATTCTTTCGGGTCTTGGTCTTTTAGTGACAATGCCCAGCTTCTTGCTGAGAATTGGTTTGTTTCATCCCACATTGCATATCCAACATCAAAAAGTTTATATGGTGTCGCTCCGGCTACAAGCGGTCCGAATGTGTTCGCAACAACTTCAAGATTGATTGGGCGTCTTCCGGCTTCTTCTTCAATACGAAGCTTCACAAGTGCATTGATGAAAGGGTTTCCAGACAAATGAGCAAGCTGGAGTGCATCTTCAAACGAAGAGATTTCTTTTGCATTAGAGCGAACCCAAATCTTGCGTCTTGCTAAAATCTCTTTCGCTTCTTCTGGGTCAATCTTTTTGAGCTCTTCTAAATCAAAGTCATACTCTCCAGTCTTCAAATCAACTTTATAAAGATTTTCAGGCTTCCACTCATCAACACCAAGAACATCATTGATGGCTAACCAACCGTCCCAACCAACACGAAATGCTAAGTCAGTAGGTTGAGCATAAAAGATGTTATCCCAATTTTTGAATTCAAGTTTTGTTGGGTCTGTGACATTAGCAAGCAAAACAAGCTGAGCATCACTCGGAACGCGCTTAAAGATTTCTTGAACTTCTCTTTCAGGCTTATCAAGCAATTGTCCTCTCATTGCATTTATCGAAAGTGCTCGTCTTGTTGCAGTCTCAATCCCAGCAAGAGCACCATTCATCGCAACTCTTCTTGAGTTTGTTGCTGGGATAATGTTGCCATCTCCAAGAAGCATATTATAAAGCAATCCCTTCTTGAGCCCAGGCACGTCCAAACTTTTGTAGTTCCAGATTGTGAAGGGTGACGCTACTCCGATGACAGGTGTTGAGCGAATTGCTTTCAACCAATTTGGAATGTCACTGTAATCAAAATAAGAATTGAGTGCTTGAGTTGTTGCTCCTTCTCCAACAACATCAAAAAACTCTTGATTTGATAATTTTCTGAATGGTTCTGGTCCAAACTCTTTGGGCGGTTTTTCAATCAATGCAGTCATCTGAGCTTCAGAGGTTGTTGGTTTTGGACGATTATGCTTGTTTATTCTGAAGTTTCCTTGTGCGTCTTTTATCAACCAAACTTTCCTGTCTCTTGGAAGCAAAACTTCAATCCACTGCCCAGGTTCAAGTACTTGAGAGTTTTCTAAGATTTTGTTCCCAACACGCAAGCTTCTGCTCCACTTGAATGGTTCATCACCAAGCTGATACAAGTTTGCAGCAAACTTTAATTTGAGCAAGCCTTGAGCTTTGCTGCCAGCCAGAAACCCAACAATGCCAGTTGCTTCAAGCTCAGATTTCACCAAATCTGTGTCAAGCAAACCAGAACGCTTGATGCTTCGAATAAGCTCATACTCTGGGCCAGAAGTTATCTGTCCTGCATCAAATTTTCCAAGACGAATATAATCAGAGAACACATCACGAATGACACCAAGCGGCGTCTGTCCTGTCAAGGTGCTTGTGTAAGCAAGATTGCTGGTGACATTTCCAATATGGCTTGCGGCATTTCGAACAGTCAAGTTTCCCTTCATTGTTGAGTTCAAAGAGCGCATAAGCTCACCAACCCAACTGAAGTCTTTATTGACATCGACTGTCCAGAACATAAATCTGTTGAAGCTTTTATCAATTGCTTTCAATTGCTTTCCAGAATAGTCTCTAATTGATGTGTGTGGAGGCTGAAACTCTTTTTCAAGATGTTTGACAAGTTTATCAAGTCTTTTGTTTATAACTTTCTCATTGCCACCAATTTTTGAAACATATCTGCCTCTATCACTTTGAATGAGTTTTGCAACATCTTCTGGAGAAAACTTCCAAAATGCTTGAGGATACGGTCGATTATTTACAACTGCTTCTGAAACAATTGCATCTACTATTTGTGCAAGTGTTGCTGTCGGTGTCTGTCTCGTCCTTGCCAATTCATCATCAATTGCTTGAGCAAACTTTGCTTTTTGAACACGCACTGCCAACTCTGCACTCAGACCCCTGAATGCTTCTCCACGAATTTCATTCAAAAGTTCTTTGGGCACATCAGCTCGACTTATCGTGTTTGCAATTTCATCCAGAACATTCACAAAAAGCTTTGGATTTGATTTACTTCGAAGCACAAAATTGAATGGAGCATCAAACATTGTTGAGCCAATCATTGACTTGAATGTCAAGTCAAGAGCTGCATCTGGAGCATCTGGAAGTTTAGTCTTGATTTGCTTCTTTAGCAAGCTTACAAACTTTTTAGAGCGAAGGAGCTGTGATGTCTTGTCACGCAGTGTGCTTGTGACAATCTGACTTGCAAGCTCTGGTGATGGTCTTGTTCGCTTTTGAAGTTCTGAAACCATTCTTGCTGCTTCTGGTATTTCTGCAAATGCTTTTGGTCTTCCAAGAACATCTTTTTCTGTCGCAAAAGTCTTTGCAACCATTCGCTCCATATCATTGAATAAGCTTGCAAATGCAGGTGGAACACGTGTTTCAATCGGCTCAATTACTTCAACATCAATTACATCACGAAATTGTCTCAAATCTCTTTGCAGTTGTGCAACTCTTGCTTTTGATAATCTGCTTTCACCCTCCGCAAGCCGCTTTTGTGTTGCAATAATATCTTGTTGTGCTTCAGTATATTCAAGACCTTTCTTACTTACCACCCTCTCCGTGACTGTTGTCATTTGTGTTGGTGGGGTTCTCTGTGGAAGCTCAAGTTCTGCTTGCTTTGCAATTACTTCATCAACATTTGCCGCCGGGCCTTCAATTGTTGGTGCTTCTGGTCTTTCAATTCTGAGTTCTTCTGGAAGATAAGTTTTTTGCATTCCTTCAAGACCCTGAGAGTATTTGTCTTCAAACACTTCTGCATCACGAAGCTGAGATTGCAATCCAGCAAGTTTCGCTTCAGGCCCAGCAGCTTCGATTTGCTTGTTTAGTTCAGCAATTTTTTCACTAATATCAGTGTGCTTCTTCAAGAGTACTGTAAATCTTTCTTCAGGTGTCCCCATTTCTGCACGCTTGGCTCTAAGCTTTGCAACAAGGTCTTCTCCAGGTTTGACAGTGAATGTTGTTTGTGTCTCCATATCAGTGATTGAATGACCAAAGTCTTTCTGCATCCCATCATACGAGATATTATATAGAGCATCAAGTTTATCTGCTTCTCTTGGTGTAAGCTCAACATCACCAAGAATCCTTTGTGCATCAATTACTGCATACCCACCAATTCGTTTGAGTTCTTGGATTTCTGCTGTGAGCTCTCTCAAATCACCTTTTGTAAATGTGACTTCATTTCTGGCTGTTCGAAGACTACTCTCTGGGTCACCAGCTTGCTTGCGCTCAACAACAGCTCTTTCAAGATTATTCAATTTATTTTGAAGCTCAACTCGTTTTTGTTCAAGCGGTTCAAGTTTCTGAAGATACTCTTCTCTTGTATAAGGGACAATCTCACGATACTTTAGAATGTTTTGCTTTGAACTTGCAACATCTGCTGCAAGCTCACTTTCACGAGCAACTAAGTCATCAAATGTGACTTGCTCACCTGGAGACAATTGCTCTGCTTTATCAAACATTGCCAACTGTCTCTTCAAGACACCCAATTCAGCTTCAAGCTCTGGAAGTGCTTGTTCTTCTATTGGACCAACTCTTTTCAAATACTCTGTTGTGCCCTCTACGGGTGCTCGTTCTGGGAGTTCTGCTACAACTTGCTCCATTGGAACTTCAGCTGGGCCTTCACTCTTGATTTTCTGAAATCTGTCAGCAACTCGTGGTATCTCTGGAACTTCGATTGGTGGAGCTGGAATGACAGGCTCTTCTGGAATTATCTGCACTTGACCACGTTCAACCCCACGAGCAGCTTCTTCTGCTGTCACTTCAAATTGTTGCTTTGCTTGCTTGCTGGCCTGGAATGCTTTTTCTGTGAGTGTTTCTGCTTTAGCAATGCGTTTCTTTTGTGCTATTTTTTCAACAATATCAAGCTTGTCAATAAGCCCAACAATTCTCGGTGAAACAGCAATTCCGGCGGCTTTGATTGCTTTGAGAGCTGGTAAGAGGATGAGCAATGTGCTGACAGGACGAGTTTCAAGTGCATCATCAAGATTTGCTAAAGTCCCGAGTATTCCACCAATACCGGCTTTTATAAGCATCTCACCAAACTTCTTAGATGTCTGTGCTTTCTCAGCTGCAAACTCAGAAAATGATTGTTTCAGTTGTCTTTGTGTTGGAATTATTCCGACAACTTCATTCAAAAGAAGTGGAATAGCAACTATATTGTCTTTGATGTCTGAAACAATGTTATCATAGAGTGAATTTCCAAGACGCTCACGCAAGTCTTCTTCTGTCGCTCGAAAATATTCTTCACTCTGTGCCCCTGGTTTTGCAAATTCTGCAACTGCTTCAGTTGCACCAGAAATAAGACCACTCACACCAAGAACTGGAGAAACAGCAATCTTTGGAACTGTCTTTGCAAATTCACCAGCGACACCAGAAATCGTTGTGGGTTTTTTAGTTGGCACAGGCTGGCCGATTGCTTTGAATTGCTCTTCTGCAAGAAATTGCCCTGGTTGTTCAGGAATTGCTTCTTCAATCTTTTGTTGAAATTGTTCTTGTTGTGCAGCAGAGACAAATCTTTTGACTTGCGGAGTGCTTCTATTTGCAATTAGAGCTTCAACATCTGTGTCAAAATCAGCAGGGCTTACATTATACTTCTTTACAAAGTCATCAATCTCTTGTGGCTTGACACCTGGTTCGTTACCAATCTGTTCAAGGAACTCTCCAACATTTGGCATAAAGAACTATCTCCCTCGCCGTTGTTGGCTCTCTCTAAAGATTTCGAGTGCTGATTTATTCTTCTTTGGTGGTTTCACCTTTGGAGTCTGCTGAACTGCTTGCTGACGAGGCTGAGTGATTTGCTGTGTTGGTTCTGCAACAACTTCTTCTTCAAGCTCAGAGCCAGAAATTGGTGTCTCTTGCTGAGCTTCATCAATAATTTCTTGACGAGTTTCCTCGGGAGATTTTATTTCTAATTTTGCTTCTTTCAGTGCTTGTGAAGTAAGTGTTTCTTTGAGTTTCTTCGAGAGATTTTGCAACAGCTCATCAGTTTGTCTCACTTCTGCAGGAGACATATCAGATTTGAAACTGTTGCCAACATTATTTACAGCTTTAGAAAACTCTGTTCTCAAAGTATTCAAAGCTTCGTTTGCTATTGTCAGTTCTCCACCAATAGTCTTTAGTCGTGCTTGAGCAGCTTTTCTTTTAGCAACAATTGTTGCATTAGCTCTATCAAGAATTTTTTTATCCCTGATACCAGCATCTGCTCCTTTTTTGATGTCTTGAAGTTCAGCATCAGATTTCAACTGGATTTGCTCTTTGATAAGTTCTCGCACAGAAACCATTGCAGTTGTGAGAACTGGTCTAAACTCTTCACGAACTGCACCAATCAAAGCATTTCCAGAGATTTGTCCCGTCTGTTGTTTAGTTTTTCTAAGCTGAGCAATTGCATTTGCTTGTGCCTTGATTACATCAGATTTCAATTTCTCAATCTCAAAGGGGCGCTTCAAAACTTTCGTTTCTAACCCAATTTCTTTTTCTTCTGCTGAAACTCTCTTCAATCCAGCCTCAGCTTCAGGCAAGCCAGCTTCAAGTGAAGCTTCTCTCAATTTTGTGAGTGCTTCACGTCCAGCAATTTCACTTTCAATTTCTTCTTCTGTCTTAGCTCGTGCAGCAAACTCTTTCGGGAATAGAGACGCAATTTGCTTAGCGCTCCTGATGCGATGTTCTCCCGTGAGCATATCAATCAAAGAAGTTGGCTCACTTCTTTCAACAGCTTGTCTGATTATATCTGCTTGTTGCTCATATGTTGCAGCTCCGCGTGCCATAGCATAAAGCTGAGCTTCTGATGGTCCCTCTAATCCTTCTGCACCAGCCGGAAACTCAGGTTCAGCAAATGCAGTCTCTTCGAGTGCTTTCACTTCAGCTGGTGAATAAGTTGGTGATGGTGTTTGAACTCTTGCAGGAGCAGACACGGGTGCAGCTGCAGCTGGACGCTCAATTTCTGGCAATGGTTGTCTGGGCGGTGGAAGTTCTGGAGCCCCAATCATTTCTAACGCACCAGATACCACATAATCAATTTCTTCTTCTACAAATCCATAGTTGCGTAGTGTCTGTTTGATTGAATCAACTGATGGTGCAAATGTTTCTTGTGCTTCTCTACTTTGTGGTGGTGTCAAAGTCAATTGCTTAGCGACTAACAGCTTCAATTTCTCTGGATTGAACGGAAGCTGTCTTGCTTCGGGTAATATTGCTTCTTGAGATGCTTGCGGTGCTGGATAATCTGGAGGTCCAAACGGTCCGAGTGGCGGAATAATGTCTTCTCCAAGCTCACCAGGAGAACCACCTCGAGCACCTCTGGTTGGTGGCAAGTCACCAGGTTTGAATATGCGTCTTGGCTCACCCTGCGGAACTCTTCTTGGTTCTCCTGGTTCAGGAAGTGGCTCTAACTGAAACTCTTGCTCACCAAGCACTTCACGAAGTGCAGCATCAATGTTCTTTGTGCCATAATTCTTCCAAAGCTCTTCATCACGTCTAACGTCAGTCGGCAAAACACCCCGGTCAAGCAACACTCTCACTCTTTCCTTGAGACGTTCTTGCCAAGAAATTACTGGCTTGCTCGGTTGCCTTTCAGCAATGACACTTTCAACAGCACGCTGAATGTCTGTCTTTCCAGCGAGTGGTGTTGGACCAATTATCTCTTCTGGTCTCTCACCTTTTACTAATCTTTCAAGTGCAATTTGTTGAAGATACTTTTCTGCATCAGTTTCTCGAGGAACTTCAGGGACTTCTCCTACTGCTTCAGATACTGGTGCCTCAGGCGCTCCTATAAACTCTGGTGGAAATGGTGCATACAATTCTTTTGGAATACCTTCAAGACCCGGTGGCACAACTGGAACTCTATTTGGTGCAGGCTCTCCAATAGTTTTCTGTGTGAGTTCTTTCAGCGCTGCAGCTCTAATGTCTCCTTCGCTGGCTTCTTTGAAAGCTCCCGAAATGCTATCAATCCCAGACTTGATACCTTCATAACCAAGATTGAGAGTGCTCCCAAGCATTTTGCTTTGGCCGAGTGTTTCAATCAGCTTCAACAGTTGTGTAATGTCTGCGATACCACCACCCAAGCCAATTGCTCGTTGAGCAACAAACCCGGGTTGGATAGCCTCTTTGCCAGCTTGTGGCTTAGCGAAAGCAGCAGCTGTTTCTAACGGAAGAATGCGCATTAGAACCAAGACCTCGCTTCAATGTCCTTAGCTCTTTTTTCAAGATAATTTTTCACAGCCGGGTCAGTGTATTGAGCTTTCAACGTTCTTATATCCTCAGCAGCATCTTCTTCGTCCAACCCAAACGTATCTGTATTGCTCTTGATAGCAGCTTGGACTTGGCTCTCAGCCTTGCTGATGTCCTCAGCTTTTGTTTCAGCAGATGTCCCAGCCTCTCGCATCGCTGCTATGCCCTCAAGCTCAGCAATCCTGGCTCGTTCTTTAGCTGCAAGTGTCCCTTGCAAAGCTTCTCTTTCAAGTTCTGATTGCTTGCGAACAACACCGGCTCTAACTCTGCCGGCTGCTAACCCAGTCTCTAATCCAGTCTGACGTGCAGCAGCAGAGGCCGCTCCGCTGCCAATTGGTGCTCCTGAAGATAGAGCTGCAGCTAAAGCATTTGCTGCTTCTGCTCTCAGAGATTTTTCTTCTAATTGACCAGCTTCATATTCACGCTGACGAGCTCTCCCTAACCCAACTTGTATCTCTCGTGGTTCTGCTTCAAGTTGTCCAGTTGCTCTGCGCACAGCTTCTTCATATAAGAAACGCAATCTTTCTTCACGTTGTTCGGGAGTTTCATTTTGAGCAAACTCTCTTCTCATTTCTGGGGTTTCTACGATTTGCCCAGTATCAATCATTTGCTGCTCTTGTTCAGCAGCCCGCTGCTCCATCTGTTCAATGTTACGTAAGTTCTCATCAGATTGAGCTGCAGCTCTTTGCTGTTGTTGCTGGCCGCCCGGCAGCCGCCAATAACTTCCATCATCAGCACGGACAACCCCCGGGGCATTGATGCTAAAATACTCTCTAACATATCCCTGATTTAGAAGTTCTTGACTGGTCACGTTTTATTTTTCCTCTAATAACTATTATTATGCTAAACTAAATGCTTCTTGCAAATCAGATGTATATAGTTCCCACCATACCCACAGAACACTGTGCCATTCGGATAATATGTTGTATTCCCAAATCCATCAACACTATCTCGTATTTGCCAGCGCACTTCTAAGAATTGCTCGCGACCAGCAACTTTAGAATAACCAGCAGACCCAGATGCTGTGGTTGCAATCTCTGTCCGATTGTCTGTCCCTAACCAGCTCTTGCCAACATATACAGGATTTCCCGTATAGACACCGCTCCCAGTCAGCGGATAGCTTGTTCCAAGATGTGTTGTTTTATTTTTATCTTTGTAATAAACGAGCGGTATGTGAAATAGCTCAACATCAAAATCTTGGCTTGCTAAATCACCCTGAGCTGTGGTCATCTGTCCGCCAACCCGTTGCTTTATCCTGTCAATTTGATAGCTTCCTGTTTGAGTTTGGTTGAAACTTGCATAAGCAATCTCTTGATAACCAAACTTATCAGACTGCAAGCCCTCACCAATCCCAACATTGATTGTTGTGATGAAATTGCTTCCAGTCGGCTTCATATTCCCAGCAGCAGGTGTTGCACACCACGTTCTTGCAGCTATTACGTGATGCACTGTAAATGGATAAATGATTGGGATAATTCTTCTATCTTGACTTCCTGCTGTGAATGGACTTGAACCAACATACGGCAAGCGTATTACATTGTCCTGACCTGAGCTCGCAGTGACAGCTGTGCCCAATCCACCAAACATTGGGATAGAGATTACATCATACGTTGCATCATCAGAGATATGCTCAGCGACATAGCGTTCAGAGAATTGGCTATATCCACCCTTCAATTTATCCAAAAAGACTTGCTCAATTGTTTCAACGTTTGTTGAAATGCCCTCTGCTCCATCTGCAAGAATGAGAGTTCCAGATGCTGGCTCTTGGATTGTGATGCTTTCACCACTCTTGCTTCCAGAATGTTTCATTGGCATATTCTGTATCTGTGAAGTTGGTGACCAGCGGTCTCTATCGACAAGCGGATGCCTGAACTTTGCTGATGTTTGGAAGGACACGAATGCAAACTTGTTTATTGCATCTTTTGTTATATTCGGTGCTTCAATAAAGAGCGTATAGCTCTTGTAGGGATTGATTGTCTTATTCAAGTCTGTGATGATATACGGGTTCAACCTGAATGTCTTGCTTGTAAAGCTCTCTGCTGGCAATTCAACACTAAACACTTCTCTGTCGGGGACATAGCTTGCTGAAGGATTGAAGATTGTCATTTCTTTCTCCATCAAGCGAAGCTTTATATCATAGCGGCTATTTGCAACCTCATCATAATTCAAGTTGCCATCTGCTGTTGCATCATTTACATCTCTAAGCACAGCACTCTCATCTCGTTGGTCAAAGCTGAAAGAGAACTCATCCAGAATAACGGGTGGTGTGCTTGAACTCATATGACCTCGACCATCAAAAAACTCTTGCAATGGTGGGAACGTCATTGGCATCATAAAGCTTGCAAAGCTTGAGCTTGTGTTGCTAACAGTCCCAAACAACGTGCCACCAATCACAGGAAAATGATGATTGACCCTAAACGTCCCATTAGGTGTTTCAAGCTGGGATGCTTCAACATTAGCATTCAACTCAGAAGCAGCGTTGCGCAAGGGTCTGAATATATGCTCGCTGGCAAGCAGTGTGCCTCTGCTCAGCTTGTCACGTGTTATCTTGCTCATTCTTTTATGGGCTCCAAGAAAGTGACGCATATCCCGTAAATTGCTTCATCGATCGGCGTTGTCGAATAAGGTGCATAATCATCTTTCCACTTAGGGATTGCAAGGCTCCATCTAACACGAGCATCTCTGTGTATGGGTATATTCAGCTCCTTAGCTCTCAAGCACAACCCACCAGGAGCACCTTTTGGATGTGTTAGTGTCATATCTGAATAACCAGCAACTGGAGCGAGTTGTGAGAAGAAATAACCTTCAACACTAAAGTTGTGTCTCAACAAATCGATGCTATTCATTTGCCTGTTCTCTGGTTGAAACACACTGTCTGTTGTCACAATCATATCAATGTCATTTACAAAAGCCCCACGAATTGCTGCTGGTGTTCCCGTGCCAGAATACTTGAACGTATTATCATAAACTTTCGTCCCGTCTCTATCTGTTGTCAAGAACATAGTGACATCTACCAAGATTACCGGATCTTTGAAATACTGTGAGATTGTCCAGACGTGCTTGTATGTCATCAAGTCAGATTGATAGATGCCTTTGAAACGATTTGCATTATCATATCCAGCTGAGGGTGAGCTTGCTTCTGTTGTTAGAGCACTATTCAAGCTCGGCAGGAATGGGATTTCAATTGCATTATTCACATCTGGTAAATAGCCAGCAATAAACTGTGTCTGTGTGAAACGATGCTTCAAGTCACGTCTCTTTATCTTATTGAAGCGAGTGACAAAATCATCCATCAGCTTCTCTAAGTCAGAACCGTTGATACGAGTTCCATCACTGCACTGAACATCTGTGATTTTCCTAATGCTCATACAAAAATCTCTGAGATAACAAACACATTTGAATGCGGTCTTCCCGTCAGGTTGCGACAATTACTAATTATTGCGCTTCCTGTTGAAGTGTCTCTATTTACAATTACAAACCCACTCCCAGTCACGCTGCCTGTAAAAGTGCAACTATTTAGAATTACAGCACACCCAACATCATTGATGATATAAGCTTTCTCATCTGATACAGTGCTGCTCATCGGGTCGTTCTTTCCTTTCTCAAATATGCAATTATTCAGGACAAGACTTGATGAGTTTGTGACTTTTAGCAGATGATTTTTGTTATTGCTCGTCTTATCGCTGCTAATGAAATGCACACCAGAAATTGTTGCATTAGCACGAATTGTCACAAGACGATTTATTTTAGAGTTGCTTATCCCAATAATCGTCGTGTTCTCTTTCTCGAGGGTTGCTCCCCCATATTCACCAGCAGATAAAACTATAAAATTGAACTTCTCTTTATCTTCAACAATCGGGTTGATAGCAGATAGAACTTCTAACGAGCTAATAATGTCAGAAACTTCATTGCTTGATTGTTCGTTGATAATCTCAAGACGAGAAGTTTCTTTTTCAAGGACAGGGTTTTGGACATCTTTGAAGCTTCTATCTTGCTTTGCCCCACCTGCTATAAAATCTTTTATAGACATAGAAGAATTGCCAATGCTCCGATGACACAGATAATGTCAGATGCATTTATTAGAGCGAATGAAATAGAAATCTTTTGCATCTTTTGCATCTTTACCGACCATATCTCCTACGGCCCGAAATTACTCGAAAGTCTATCTTGATGCTATCGACAGCTATGTTCTCTGCTCGGTTTCTTGTGTTTCCAAAAAGCATAACTGAAAAGTGTTCTCCACGAACACTATCTGAGATAGCAATAGTATCATATTCAGCATCATCAATAAGATAAGAACCAGTTCCTTGTGATGTAATTCTACCCCAGCTGGCTGATAGATTATAGACAACATTCGTCAAATTGCCATCACTCTTCATACGAGCATATAATGTTGATTTATTGACAACTTCTTGAATAGAGCCCGTGAGAGAACCTGATGCATAATCAACAATCTGAGCACTCCAGTCTTTGTGGTCTGCTGAGATGAGTGAGTTGTATAGTCCGAAGATGCTGCCATTGGACACTGTCTGCGTGTCTGCGCTACCGTTGCTTTTGACTTTAGAGAATACAGTTCTTGCTTTCAACTGGTTTTGGCCCTTGACACCAACTTGATTACTCTTCCAGACCCAGTCAATCCCTTGAGCACGTTCATCTTCAGCCAGTGAAGAAGAGTTCCACTGAGCTTTTTGAAACACAAACATATCACATTTCTTGTCAAACGTTATAACACCACCACCAGTTGAAGAAGCACTCATAATCCTGCCGTGAATTGGATAGATGCCCATATTCATCACGTTATCTGCTGATGCACCAGCATATTTCATTGGGATGTAAATCAGCGGGTTCTTAGCATTGGAGCTCAAGTTCATTACATCACCGTAAGGGCCAGTGTATGGTTGTTGCCCTCTATCAGCATAACCCGGAGCAGTGCTTGTTTTTGTCCCACTGCCACTCCAGTGAATGCGTATTTCATTCCCTGCTTGAGAAGGCAACCCGTTGCCAGGATTATAACAGCGGACTTCTGCACTTCCTGAACGCATTGAGCCAGTTGCATACCCAGGACCAGAAGATAACCTTTCTGGTGGCAGAATAAAATTGATTTCTGCTGCATTTGATGCTGTGAAGATGGGTGTCCAGTTTGTGCTATCAAACCTGAAGTCTAAATCTATTCTGTTTGGAAGTGAGCTCTTCAAGCTATTTGCGTAATTCAAACCACCAACATCATTGAGCACAATGCTGATTGGGAGCAGATATGTAATTACAGCTGCTTGTTGTAAGCTTCCAGAGAATGAGAATTGAAAACCTGTCTCAAGCTTGATTGGTTCGTCAAATATGAAAGCAAGCGAGCCGGAAGTTGGGCCGCTCGTTGTATCTCTGAGATTGTAATACTTGCCAGATATATTGCGTGCGTCTTCAGTTGGGTCACCAATGCTCTTATCTAAACTCCCACCGCGCATATACTGCAGAATATAGAAGCTATCTAAATCTCTGTTCTCTTTTGGGACAAGTGAAGAAGCTTGAGCATCCCTCAGAGGAACAGTCTCTTTGCTTCCAATAAGATAGAGCTCTATTTCACCAGAGACAAGCCAAGGGTTAGCAATCTTGCTTGTCGCTTCAACAGTGTTCTGAACTGCTGCTGTGCTCGTCCAATTCCAGATAATCCAGCCCTCATTCCAAACAAGCGCTATATTCTGTTCAGGGATTACAAAGATTAGATTGCGTCTGACTTTATCATAAGCAACACTGACCTTACCTGGTGAAGCACCATAGCGAAGTTCAATGCTCGGCTGAGTTTTACTTAGGTTTGTGTATCCGTTTTGCTGGTAGAACTGTGTTAGCGGATTGCTGATGAACTCTGACCAGAACTTGCGAATGCCCTTGCTGAGTTCTTTCGTGTCTAACCCAGTTGATGTGACCCAGATGCCAGATGAACTAACCCAAGCAAGCGCCCCATCAATGCGCCCAATTGAGTTTGCACTCAGACAGCCCGTGTTGTCAGAAACTTTTGATATGCGACCAGCACTCATCAGAATGCCGGAGGAAGGTTGATAGAGGAATGTCTCAGTGTTTGTGAATACCATCAAGTTTCCGTTCAGCTCTTCAATGCAAGTAATTTTATTCTCAGTCGGGATAAAGACATTGTTGCCAGCGATGATTGAGTTTGGTTTATTAGGGTCACTGAAGAAGATTTCCCTATCAATCGCATAAGCCATTCGACCACCAATTGAGCATATATCAGCTGGGCTTGGAAACTCAGAACTGTTTAGATACTTGAATGCATCAGAGAAAGCACCGTCTGCTGGAGAAATCTTTTCAATCAGAGATGTCTCACTATATCCAAGAGCCCAGTCATTCTTATGCACACCATCAACGTGCTTGCGACGATTGTCTCTGAATGTAGCTGGAATGTATGCATAGACACCAGCAGCCTTGCTGCCAAAATAGAGGACATCATTCAGCTCTTCAAAGAAAAACTCTTTATCCAGAGCTGTGATATAATTCTCATACTTGTTTGTCCTGTTTGTTTCATATAACCCGTGCTGCTGTTCAAGATTGCTTGACAGATACTCGCTCGATTTTCTGTATAGCATCTCTTCCCAATAAGTGTCTGTCGTTGTGTCATAAATTGTGACGAGATAGAAACTGCCGTAAATCCCAGTGTCTTGGCCAAGAGCTCCGCCATACAGATTGCCTGTGAATGTGGTGACTTTGAAGACGCTCAAGATTTGCTCGTGTCCAAAATCTGTTTTGATTAGAGCACTTCCCAAATGATTGTCAATGGTGAAATTGTCATAGACAAGCGTGCTGTCAAACTGCCATAGAGTTCCAAAGCCTTTGCGCAGTTCAAGCGAGTTCTCAAAGTGCTGCATATTCTGGATATAAGAGCCCTTGTCAAGAGCATCAACATTCATAGAGCTAACGAAGAGCTCAACTTCGGGGTTTGTTGTTAGTGCCACGACGGCCCTCCTCCGATTATGCAGACATTGTCAGTGAGCATCTCAGCGGATTTTATAAGAACATTATGAACCGTATCTATAATGCTCACTGACAGCACTCTAAAACCCAAGATACACAACTCGTTCGCCCTCTACAGAGTGACCAAAGAATTGCTGCAGCTCTAACTCACGTTTAGCTATCATTTGCAACACTTGTTGATTGCTTGCAGCGTCACGAATTGCATAGAACTGGTATGCATATAACGGGATTAGGTCGTGAAACTCTTCAAGACCATCGACATAAGCACTGTCACTAGACCAGCTTATGTTTTGTGTTGGTATATAGACAAACTGCAACCTGCCACTGAAGTCAAGCGGGAAATAGACAACTTCTCCATTGAAGAAATAGCTTGTACCCTGATAACTCAGGTCATCAAAAGAAGTGCAAGGTGTCAATGAGTAGCTGTATTTATCTTCAGTGCTAACAACATTGATAGCATTCAAGCGAGCAATCTTTGTCCCAGCACCAGCAGAGCTGCCAGCAAGTTTTGGGCTGGTTGTGGTGAGGTCAAGCGAGCGTGTTGTTGTGCTGACAGTAATTTGTTGTGTGCGTGCAAAATAGTTCGGATTAGCTGCATTCACAACACGCCTAAATTGGTCATAGCCGTGCTGCATATACGTTTGCACGTTAGCATCACTGATAAAGTTTTGATTTTGCTCGTCTATAAACGTCTTGAATAAATCTTTGAGTTGTCCCGTATTAGCCACTAACTTGTTGCCCTCCAGCTGGTGCAGATGGCGCTTGACCAACAGACCCTGGTTGAGCTGATGTTGGTGTTGTTGTGGCTACAAGAGGTGAAGCACCAGTGCTCTCTTGCTTTCCGGCTAACTTCTCAAGCACATCTTTCCCTGGAAGCTGGCTTGATGTCATCGCATTCTTCTGGGCAAGGGTTGCAACAATAGCATCATACGTTGCATCAATGCGGTCTTGGATTTCTGGAGCAAGTGTGTAGAACTCATCACTATTCAAGAACTCTCTGAAGACACGTTCAAATGTATCCAAATCATCTCTCAGCTTGAAGTTGCCGAGTGCAAATTGTCCTGTCTTCACAATCTCAAGCATCTTCTTAGCGCGACTGACACTCTTTATCTTTTCATTCATAAACTTATTTCTTGTCTTGAAGTTGAGTTGTGCAATTGCTTCTTCTTTATCAATCAAGCCCATACCCAGCATCTGGATTGTCCTATTCTGACGTGTGAGCGTGTTGTCTGTGAATAGCGAGCCGGCTTCAAGTGAGATTTCTGGTATCTCAACTAAGTCAGTCGCTTGTAGTTCTCTATAAACTGGAGGACCAGCATCATCAAACATTCTGATGAATTGCGTCTCGTCATAAAACTGTTTCATTAGAACAAGGGTTGTCCTTGCCAGCTCTTGAACTGCAAACTCTATGTTGTCTTGTGTGAGCTGCAACTGGCTGACATCTGCTTGCTGGAGTGCTTGTATTGCTGTTGCTGCTGTGACACCAGATTGCTGCTTGCCCATTGATGTCTGGTTTATCCCACCTATATCATTGACAAGCTGCTTCAATTCTTGAATGTGTATCATTCTGTATTGTGGGATTTCTCCGGGTGTCATCATAACGGGAGCTCCGCCGGCTATATTGAACCTGATGATGTTGCCGGGCTTGTTGTTTAGAGCACCTGGTCTAACGTTGCTTGTGTCTGGGACAAGCCATATTGGATTGCCATTCAACTCTGCATTCTCATCAATATAGTTTAGATGCTTGTTGTAAGATAACTGGACATCAGCTATTGGCTCAATCAAACCCAAACCCCAGAGGTTTCCTGGAATGTCTGTGTATTTTACAAGCTGGATTGGTGTGACATTCTCAGGAAGCTGACCTTCCCATAGCCACTTCTTTGTGTCTTGAAGAAGAATGCCATACCTGCCATCTTTGTGATAGAAGAAATAGACATTGATGCGATTTTTCAAGCTCTGCTGCCCACGTTCAGCCAATTGTGAGCTTGAGTTTCTGTCTTCAGTCCCGATTCCAGCAGCTATCTGGTCTATTTCTGCTTTTTTATCTGGGAACAAGCGCAGCAATTCTTCCTTCGTGCTCAAACGTCTGATTGCAGACCACTGGCTTTCTTCTACGTCTCTGACATTTGGTTCAAAGAATAAATCGAATGGTGTGATGACATCTGTGCATATCTTCTTTGTTGCTGTGTCATAATATGTGTGCAAGCCAGCATTACCGGCTTCAACCAGAAGTTTGATGAGGTCTGATAATTTCTTCTTGAGTTTATCTTGGTTCCAGTAATACTGAAGCGCAAGCTCAGAGACTTGAGCTTTTTCTGCATCATCATAGCTATCACTTGCTGGCAGCACAGACAAGCTTGGGTATTCAATAGCCAGCTTGCTAACAGTGTGTCTATAATGCTGCAGCAATAAATTAGCTGCAATCCTGCCACCATCATTGGCAGCATTTATAGAGATTGTCGGGTCTAAATCATTTAGATACTGAGCTTGGGCATTACGAGTGTTAGAGCTGATTGGAATGACACCTTCAAGAAAGATTTTGCACTTATACCATCTCAATTCCCAAATGCTTTTATCACGAATGCTATCAAACAGCTCGTTGCAGAATTGATTAGTCTCTTCTTCTGAAAACAGATTGTCGTTGTTTTTAGACATCTTGTTTAGGGTGCAACCCCGGGTGGTGCTAACCCTTCCTCAGCAGCTGGTGTTGGAAGATTTGGGTTTATTTCTTTCTTTTGTTTCAATAGCTTGAGCAGCTTATCATAAGCAGTCTCACCAGCTTCTACGCCGCTTACAGCACCAGCTGCACCAGCTGCAGTCGGATTTATAGCAACCCCGGCAATTGAACCTAAGCTTCCACCCAGCGCTGCACCTGCCATCGCACCAGCCGGATTTCCACCTGACGCAATTAGCCCGACCAGAGCACCAAGCACAGTGCTACCCAATTGCACAGCACCAGCGCGCTCTGGTCCGAAATCTTTGTTGGGTGGCCTTTGTTGAGCTTGAAGCTGGTCTAAAGCAGCAGCGCGCTCTTCTTCAACTCGTTTATTCTTGAATGATGGTATCATCGTGTCTTTTATTTTCCTCTAAATTGCTCTATAACTTTTTGCTGATAATAATCGAGTGTCGGGTCATTAGCAGCTTGCAAGTGATTTATATCAGCAAACGTTTCAATAGCCCCGGCTTGTTGATGATTATCGAGAGTGAGCTTCAATTTTTCGATTTGCTTATAAGCAGACACCATGCCCACAGCAATTGCACAGAAACCCAGACAAATAAGTTGCATAAGCAAGATATAGAACAATACGTTGAACATAATTCTATCTCTAATTATCTCTTACAAGTCACTTGAGATAATTTATCTTGTCACAAACAAAAAGAGCTGCAAGCTGTTGAAGCTTGCAGCTCTCTAAGCAAAAAGCTTTAGATTTTATCGTGTTGTTGTCCCGTTTGTGACGCTCTTGGCACCGTTGAAGTCAATACCGATAAGAGCACCGTTCGCATTAGGCTTCACACAAAGCAAGTTCAGATACCAGTAATACGCTCCAACGAATACATCTTTATCAGCGACCTGGACGATCTCTCCGCCAGAAACTCTGATGAAATCAGGCTTATCGAGCTCAACAAGTTTCCAAGTATCTTTCTTCAAGAATAGCATCAGACCACGTGGGCAATCTTGTGAGAATTGCACTGGAATGCCGCCATAGAAAAACTCTTGTGCAGATGCGGGGTCAAACTTCTTCTGTGACCCGTCAGAAGCAATAACGTAATTAGTTCCTGCTTGCAGCCCAAGAGACATAAACTCTTGTCGTAGAGTTTCGTGCAAGAAGATGACATCCGGCCTGTCGCCGCTTCGAACTTTGATTTCAGCAATAGTATCTTCTATACGACCTTGAGTTAGAGCCGTACGGTCTTGGTCACCAGTCGTTGAGACTGTGAAGAGAGTAGCTCGCATAGTTTCGTTTGTGTTGCGAGCCACGTTGAACAAGCTTTGTCTAAATAAGTTATCAAAGACACCATTCACTTGCTTGTCAGACTTGGTGAGCCAGTCAAGTGTCACGTTTGCTTGTTCAGCTATGCACCCGTATCCACCCGAGACGACTGTCGTATCTATGCCCCCACCCAACCAGACAACACCTCTTTGCTCATCAGATGCAGACACGACTGTCTGCAAGATTGTTGCGTAAGTATCACCACGCAAGATATTGACTTCGTATGTTGCATATGTTCCAGTTGCAGCGGTGCTCGTGTTAGCCAGATAATTGCGCACTTTCTTCAAGTCACCTGTCGCTTCCCAAGCACCTTCTGCGTCAGCAGTTGCATTAGTTGTAGTGCTCGCTACAGTGCCACGAGAGATGCCGGCACTTGCAGAGCGTTGGTTCAGGAGGAAATGCACCCGCCCACCAGAGATAACTTCCTCATTGAGCTCGTTTCTGAATGCTGTGACTAAGTTCTTCATTTCTGATGCCAGAGAATTGACGATTGCAGCTTGACCAGTTTTGAATGCAGCTTTGATAGCTGGACCAGAGATTTGGAAGCGTCCGTAAATATACTTTGGTTCGCAGATAAGCTTAGCAGTTGTTGTAGTCCCTGGTGTCGGCAGGAGAGCATTCTCACCAACTGCCATTACGCTGTTATTTAGAGCAGTCACTATGCTCTGGACGTATGCTTGTCCCTGGTAATCAACTTGAACTTTTTCAAATAAATTGAGCAAACTTATTTCATTGTTCAGTTGCTCAACAATCGAAGAAGCAAATGTATCGTTTAGATACCCTGAGATTGTGCCGCTATCTGCACGATGAGTGGAGATTGCGCCGAGAAGTGTAGTTGCCATAATAAATTATATTCCTCTTTTTGAAAGACGAGCCCCTTCGGGGAGCTCGTTTAGACACGCAGAGCGTGTCTTAGTTCCTTGCTTGCGCACCAATTTCTTGTAGAAATAGCAGTCTCGCTTCTTCAACTGTCCTTGGACCTCGAGGTTTGCTATTTCTCAAGCTTGTAGCACCAGGTTTGTCTGGCTTCCCTCTCGGAAAACCAACTGGTGGAGCTGTTGCTTTATTGGTGCGTTGAACGGGAACATTCATATTGTTCTCTTTCAAATAACGAGCAACAGCTTCATCTTGGAGACTTATTTGATAATCATCAATTTTTTCTGCTAATTCAACAAGTGACTTGTCATATCCCTGGCGAAGTGCTCCAACCAGTACATCAACACTTACATTCGGATAATCTTTGCTTGCTTGTTCAATCTCAACGTTCCAGCCCGCAACAATTGCATTGACATTTTGCTGGCGAACAAAACTGTTGAGTTGTTGTTCAACACGAGCAAGTCTGTCAGGGCTTCTTTCTTGCTGATCTTTTTGCTGCTCAACGGGCGTGGTGGCCGGCTCGTCCTTGAAGTAGTCTGCTAACCAGTCACCGGAGGCTGCTCCAGCTTCGTTCTTGTTCGTGCTTGGCTTCTGGAAAGAACTTGCAAGAAGTTCTTTCACTTGGTCAAGCGTGAAACTTTGAGATTGAGCAGAAGCAGCTCCGCCAGCGCCCATCTTCTTTTCAAGTTCAGCAATTTTTGATTTCAGCTCTCGATTTTGTGCAAGTGATTTCTTGAGACGAGATAGCGGAATGTGTGCCGGCTCGTTCTCTTCCTCAGCTCTTGCTAACTCGTCTGTTTCTTCAGCTTCTTTTCCTTGGGAGACAGGTTGTGAGCCTGCGGCACTATCATCAGAAGAGGAACCAACCTGAGTGATAGCTTCACTGTTCTCATTTTCGTCAGAAGAAGCTTCTTGAACTTGTGGAGTTTCATCAAGTTTATTTGCAAACTCTTGCGCAGCTTTATCGATTGCGTTCATCATATATCAAATCTCCTGCAAGCTAATTATTGCTGTGTGTTGTTTTATTCCAAAATCTTTTTGAGAAGCTCCAGGAGCGTAGCTGACGGTTTGACAGTGCATTCTCATCTCACATATTCTGCACTGCTTGTTCAATGTCTGCTCCATCATCACTAAAGACATAGTTAGACTTGTGCAGCAGCTGACGGTGCTTCATCTGCCATTGAGCAATTTCTTCTTGTGTCCTTGGTCTTCTTTCAAGCGTGACATTCTCAATATAATTAATTGCTTGCTCATAACCCATTAGAGCGAAGCCGGTTGCAAAGACTAAATCATCGTGCGCACCCGTATCTGCTTCTGGTCTGCTTGTGTTATCTTTATAGACAAACGTGTTCATTTCGTGTTTCAAGCGTCTGCAGACCGGGTCGAGCACGTTCTTTGAAATCATTTCTTGCAAGCGAGCGAGAAGCAGCGGGCGAGATGTTCCGGAAGTGTTGAACCCGAACTCATTCTGATAAGTCAATGTCATCTTGTCGTAGATCACAGTTCGATACAGCCAAGGATAACCGATGTCTCTCAAGAAGTTGCTGACTTGCAACCCATAGCTATTTTTCTCTGGAACAACGAACGCTTTATATCTTTCAGCAACTTCCTTGACGAGCAAGCAGAAATCACCGACATCGATGTGTGCTTTATATGTGAAGACAACTCGACAGCGTAGGGGCATCTCGTCTATGTTGATTATAGAGATTGCTGAGAAATCACCCTTCGGATTGCCAGCTGCTGTATCTATTCCCATAATATACTTGCCCCACTTGACGGGAGCTTCGTAAGTTATCTCACCACCTCCTGGGGGGCAGGTCTCCCCACCCGCGGGCTGCTGAGCGAGCTCTAAGCTCGCAGCTGCATAAGTTTCTCTGAAGAAATGCTGGCCTGATGTGATGAATGCAACCTCTGCGGTTATTGGATACTCTTGATTGAATTGATTGTAATTGCCAGCCAGTGTTGAGTTTATTGTTTCACTGACCCAGCTGATTTGAGCATCTGACAAGTTATATTTTTTCTGGTATTCTTGCTCCCAGTCATTCAACTCTGCGTGTTTGAATAAGCGAGATATAAAGCCGTTAGCATATTCTTCGTGCTCTATCCAGGGGATGAAGAGCTTTGTATAGCGAGACTTGTCATCTAACCAGAGTTTATAAGCTTGATTTAGACCATTTGCAGTTGTCTCTATAATAACTTGGCCGCCAACTCGGTCAAGAGCTGGAAATATGTTAGTGACTGACTCTTCTAAGTTTGCGTATTTTGCCAGCTCAGAAGCGTGAATGGCATTTAGAGTGCTACCCGCAAGTTTGTCAGAGCCAGCAGTTACTGCTCGTATGATGCTACCGTTATCAAGCTCAAGCGTGTGCATATTGTCTGTGACGACTTGATAATGAGACTTGAGGAATGCCGGCAGATGCTTGAAGAAACCTTTATAAATCTTGAAGATTTCTTGTGCGCTGCTTTCTTTGTGGGCCAGGACCGCCAACCTGAAGTTGTTATTGAACAAGAACTTCCAGAAGAAATAAGCAGCGACTGCTGTTGTGTTTCCAATCTGACGAGACTTCAGGATATAGACCCAATTGCTTGCAAATATAGTTCTGAAGATTTTCATCTGGCTTGAGTTGGGCTTGAACTTTATTACCTTACCAGACTTGAAAATGAGCTTCAGATAGCGCAAGAAATAATAGAAATCTTGCTGGCATTTGAACGCTTCGTTGATATCAGAGCGAGAGTAACTCATAGGAAGAGTTTCTTGTAAGTGTATCTCACTTTTGCACCATACGTCCTGTGTGATGCACCGGGTGGGGCAACGCTCTGACCTGAGATAACAACGATGTGATAAGAGAACTGGTTTGCAGTGTCTTTTGATGCGACGCTGTGTGACAGATTATCGAGTGTTGTGATGACGATGTTGCCCTTCTGTGTGTAAGTCTTGCTTGCGATATGTTCGTGATTATGCGTTGTTGCATTGTTTTGAAACCTGAAGAGTGCAAGTTGGCCTGCTTGTGTGGCAGAGCGCGATTGATGCAGCTCTATCTGGTCCAGAGTGCATCCTGGGGGCAAGCCATAGACAGCTGCTTGCAAGCTGCCCTGCTGTGTGCCTGGGTTTGAAAAGTAGCTTGTTGCTGTGCCAGTGTTGCCGTAAGCCGGCGTGTATTGCATTGAAGATGCATTGAAGAAGCCACAAGCTGGAATGTTGATATAACCGACTGATGCACTTGGGTAAATGAACGTCCCACTGCAAGCCAAGTCGCCTGAAACAAGTGTCGTGCCACGAATTGCCGGATTGCTGGGCCCTTGACCAGTTGCTTGAGAACCAGCAACACCAGACAGCCAACACAAGACGTCATCGCCGAACCCTGTGAAGGGCGCTTCTGTCCCTTCATACGCTGAACCACTCCCAACAGCAAGAGCGCCTGTGATGACAAGCGCGAATGTTGATTGAGATGTTGTGCGCAACTGGACTGCTTGTTTATCGACAGTGACAATTGCACCAGCGCCGGCTGCAGTTGCGTCATATGCTTGGTCTAATGAGACAGTGGCTGAAATAGATGCTGTTGTTGAGAGGACTATGTCATCACGAGTTAGATACTTGAGATCGCCGGCTTCATCATAATAGACATTAGTAAGCGCAAGCTCTGTTGAACGAGCTGGCAGTGAAGCTGTCACATAAGACATTCTTATGCATTCTCTTCGTCTTCAAGCGTCTCATCTTCTGCAGGCTCTTCATCAACAGACAATTTCTTTTTTTTCTTGGGAAGAGACATTGCAATCATTATCTCGACTGCACTAATTCTTTTTGAAAAGCTCGGGTCTTCGTAGAGTTTGTTTAGCAACTCACGAGCAGTACTGAGTGCTTCTTGCTTCTCAGTGTCAGACATTTTCTTGGCGACGGCTCCGGGTGGTCGGCCGTCGCCAGCTTGCATTTCTTTGTGAAATTGATGTTCCATATATTCTCCTTTTTATAAAATAATTAGAGCGACAAGCTTGAACATAATTGCTGTCAGCACAGTGCCGCCTGATATGCTTGCTACCCACCGAAAAACTTTCATTTCTATTTTGTGCTCTACGTAATTAGTGTTCAACGAGTTTAGTGTCTCTGTAATGTGGTCTATTTTGCTTTCAAGCCGAGCACCATCCATCGTCAGCGCTTCAAGTCTTGTTTCAATTATAGCAATGCGCTCGACTTCTTGTGTGCTCATATCACCGCCTCGGGCGGGTCCGGCGTCGCCGGGGTTCCGGCTGCTAGCATCTCTCGCCATTCGTCATCAGAATTGAGCTGGTCATCACTGTTTATTATGTCAAATAACAAGCGCAAAGCATCAAGCTTGTGTTTATTGAATTGAGCCGTGATTGGAAAGTTTGGGTCAAAGTCTGGTGTCTCTATAATATGTTGAGCAAGAAGTGCTTTTATATCGCCCTTGCTTATATCTTCAGCAGGACGAGAGCGCAAGAGTTGATGCAGTGTTTTTATAACAATCTTCTTTTTCTTTTTAGATTTCTTTATCATTCTGCCGCCTCGCCCAGTCCCTAACTTCTTGCCTGATAGTCTTATCTATTTTCATAAGTTCCTTTACGTGCAGTTTTTCTAAGCGAGATAGGTCATATAGAGTTATAATGTCTGAGAGATATAAGAGCCAGTGTTTGCCATAAACTTCTTCAATATGACAAGCGAGCTGGTTGGAGAGAAGCTTTGTTTGTGGTTCAGAACCAGCGAGCCGTACGCCGCCGCTTACAGAAACATTGTTCTTGAAGAACTCAAGTTCGTTAGCAACACGAGCATCTAAAGCTTCTTTAGCACGTTGCTTCATAATGTGTGTTGCTGCTGGCGAACAGCGGTAATTTATAATTGCGTGTTTTTAGATGTTGCACCCATTCAGCTTCACATTCACTTCGCAGCTTTGCAGAGTTTTCAGCATTAGCTATCAGGTGGAATGATGCAAGAAATGTGAGGCTGTCGCAGATAAACTGATTGAATAGTGGTGAAGTGTCGCAATCAGCATCTGATATGTCTTGAAGGGTGCCCGCAAATGTTGAATTATAAGTTGCAACGAAGTGAGTGTGGAATGCTCTGACTAAGTTTCTTATTTTCTTGTGTCTGTCTGATAACAAGCCGCGGTTGAGTGCTTCATAACTTGCAAGCAATTTATTCAGATTGATTAGCATCAAGTTATAAAATGATTGCAAGTTATGAGCATTATCGAGTGTGCAGACACTGTTTTCCAGATAATCAGGAAGCACAGCTAATGGGTTAGAGCGCTTCATTATAGTTGCTTGCAAGACGTTATAGCTTGTAGCTATCTCTAAGATTGCATTGACGATCTGGCCTTCAAGCATTCTCTTTTTATTTATTTTTAGTTTGCGTCTTTGTTTGTCGTCGAACGAGATGAACAGTAAATCTCTCATATTTTTTTGTTTCCTTTTAGAACTGTGTTAGAGCGATTGGAGAAAATGTTGGCTTCACTCGCTGACTATAAAACTTATCACCATTTGCAAGTTTGCTTTGCACGTATAAGTCGATGACGTCTTGAAGAACTAATCCAGCTATGATAGAACCTTGATAATTTCTTGCAAGCTCATAATGAATAGTCTCACCGTCAGCAGATAGTGCTTGTTGCAACTTTATTTTTTTTTGATAGATAGCTGCTGTCTGCTTGACTGTGTCAAGATACTCTCGTAGGTGTGTTAGATAGCGGTCTTCTTTTTCTTCAAACATAATTTTTTATATCTCCGTTAGCTAACTATTTTGCTCTTTGAGGTAATACCCAACAAAGCTCTGAAAGAGCTTGCTGACAGGGGCAGTGCATTTGCTATAAAGGCAATCTAATCTTTGAATGCAGCAATGCTGACGCTAACTAAACCAGAACGTTCGCTTTTGATGCGTTGAAGCGTTTCTTTATCTTCTTCTTTAGACAGCTTGTGAAAGTTCTTCTAAGCTTTTTGTAAATCTAAAGCAGAGCTCTAATGTCTTATCTTGAGAACTAACGAGCGATTTTAGCTCTTCAAGTTCTTTCTTGAGTTTTATATTCTCTTTGAATAAGAGAGACATTTGAGATTGCATTTGAGTTTCTGTGAGCTTATTAGAGAACTTCATTTATTTTCACGTTTCATTAGAAATAGCAAAGACAATAACAGCGATGTTCGCATTGATAGACTATTCTTTCAGAGCTGTCATCATTCCACTGGAGCAATTTGCTCTCACTGACGTGGATTGGTATGCCTTCGTTGGGTTGATATGTCAAGTTATCTGTTTTTGTCCCATCACCGTGCCCTTGAACGTTTCCGTTTTGAGTACCGTCTCCTCTTGCGTTCCACCCGGGCATTGCTAACCCGCCTGATGTCCTTAGATAAAGACTTGATGTGCCAAGGTTTATAGCACCGTGGCTGATTGGGTTGAAGATTTCTAATGCCTTTAGTTTGCTGACAGAGACACCAGACATTGCAAGTTCTGCTCCAAGCAAGCGAGCAGCTCCGTTTGCTGGTGTTGCTGAAAGCCCAACAATCTTTGTCTCGTTGGTCACAGCAAACCCTGATGCAGCTAACCTGTCAAGTTGGTATAGGCGGTTTTCAGACATTTAGTTCAGTTCCTTCAATTTCATTTACATCGAGCCCCCACCATCAGTCGCTAACCCACTTCCAGTTGCATTTAGCACGAATTCGCCAAACCGTGTCTTTGCCATCAACTGCCTGCCATTGAAGAAGAGATAGCACGAACCCGTTGGGCCTAGTGTATTTACACCAATTTGCCCACCACCCGCAGAAAATCCTGATTGCAACACTTTGTTGTTGTTGTAAGCACCAGAACCTGTCGCGAAAAACATTATTGCGTTCCTCGCTCCCTCACCAGTTGCACCAGAGAGGACAAGCAGCACTGAACTTGAATTGTGCAGTCCGACAGCAGAGCTTGGGTCAGGTTTGGCTGGTATGCCACCAAGGAATACGAAACCAGAGCTTCCAGCGCCAGAAACTCGAGTTATAATTGTCCTTCCGGCAGCTACCTGGAATGAACCAGAAACAATTTGCAAAGCGGGAGCAGAGTTATTCAAGCTGCCAGTGACTAGAACAGACTTTCCAAGACTAAGTGGTGTCAGGTCTTCTGCATCGGAGCTACCAGTGAATACCACATCACCAGTGAATACAACAGGGAGTTCTATATCAAGAACATTGCGTCTTGTTTGTGGATGAAATAACCCAGAACTATCAAACTTATGCCCATACTTTCCGCTCATCTTTTATGTTCTCCCATCTCTGTCTCTCTATAGATTTTATCTATAAACAAGCGATGCAAATTGCTCTAATTATTTTCATCAGGCTTGCCTTGTGCTTTATAAGTGATTATAGTTGTTCTATTGTGCATTCATATAATGCTGGATTATATTGCGAAGATTAGTTTCTTGTTCTGGTCGCAGTCTCTTTGTTTTTATGAATGTATGATTAGCTTCTGCAATGTCATTTCTGTTTGAGTATGTGAGCTTTGCTGCTATAGCTTTTGCTTGTTCTAAGAGTGTCTTTTGTGTGAAGTTCTCTGAAAACTCTGCTAATTGTTTATCAAGCAAGTGTGGCACAATCTTATCTAACTTTTCTGATAGATTAGCAATCTGCTCTTCCAGCTTAGCGAACTGCTCTTGCGAGATGCCTGAAGTAGGGAGTGGAGCGACTGCTGCACTTGGTGCTGTGTTTTTATTTGCTATTGGTTTGCTATTATCGTTGCCCATAAGTTTCTTTAGTTTCCTCTAAGTTCTATCTATTATCATTCTATCAGAGATTACCAGCTTCTATTTTCTTCTGCTTGTTTGCTTGTTGGAGCATATAGCAAGTCGTCTTTCGTCTCATCATAAAGTTCATATCTACGTTTAGAGAGCCTGTTAGCTGTTTGCAAAATGCTTTTATCTTGTTTTATAAGCTCAGCTCTTAGTTCTCTTTGTCTTAGTTCTCTAAACTGTCTTATAAGCAATTGTATTTGTCTTTGTTCAGACATTATATTCTTTGTAAGCTTGCTAATTTCAGTAAGCAACGCTCTGCCATCAGTGTATTTTGGTAAAGCTCCACTCATACAGAGACTAATTATCTTCAATCTTCGGTCAAGTCTTTGAAGATTTGCTGAAGCTCTGCATCTTTAGAGAGCTTTCGAAGAGCAAACTTTTCTTTCATAAAGATTGCTTGACGAGTTATTGGGCATCCAGTAAGCTTGCTCTCAGCATCAGCCAAATCTTGAAGTGTCAGGCCCAGTTTCTTCTTACGCTTTCTCATTCAGTTGATTGCATCTCTGCTTTGAATGCTTCCCATTTCAGCTTCATTGACTGCTTCATAAACTTCTCTTCGTCTGTTTCTGCTCTCTGAAATCTGCCTCTTTGTCTTGTGATGGTTGCGATTTGCTTATAAAGCTCTGTGTCTGGTTTATAGCTCATATTTTTTTATATCCTCTTGTGAAAGTTCTTTTAGTTTTGTGCTTAGTTGCTTCAATCTCTCAACTTGTTTGGTTGTCAGTGTGTGCTTAGCATCAATTTGTTCAAGCACTGATTGAACAAACATTCTATCCCAGTCTGTTGTCCATTCTTCAAAGTGTGGATGCGCAATTATTTTTTCTTCAATAGATTTCTTTATTGATAAGCTGGCTGCGAATGGAATGTGCTTGTTTGAGCTAAAGTCTGGGTGAAGAACTTTCTTTTGTTGAGCTCCATTCTTCTTGTGCTTATTCCTCCAATCAGTGACCAAATCATCTACAGACTTGGTGCTATCATCGTCAGCAATTTCTTTGATTAGTTCCTTTAGTTCCATTTTCTCTATATCCTTTCGTTTTTGAGAGAAAGTTTGTATCCTGTTTCTTTGAATATGAAAGTTTCCAAAGCTTTCAAATTGACACGTACGTGTGATTTTACAATCAATCCATCGTGCATCAGCAATTTTATGTCGTGCATTCCGTTGTGATAGAGCTCAAAATACTTGATGATAGCATTCAAGCAGCGACGTTCTGCTCGCCTCAAGAATGCTGCAAGTTCTGAACAATTTCTGAAACCCTTCTGCTGCATAAACTTCTTACGTTCTCGACAGAGCCTTACCCACCACGGATGGTCTCTGTGGATGCGAGCTTTCTCGATGTTGTCATCATAAACTTTGACGAGTGCATCGAATGGGTTCATCTTGGGTGTGTTTAGTGTGAAGATTTGTCGGACTGTTTTCATTTGGTCTAAAGTCAGTCCAAACTCAGCAGAGAAAGTGGCCTCTGTCTGCCTTAGATTGGCTGAGTATGTAAGGGTAGCAGATTGATCTCCAGGGAGGGTAGGATAGCATCCTACCTGACCTGGAGCTGGGTTCTCTAATTGGTTCTCTGATGCAGATGCAGAATCTACTTCTGCAGATGCTGATGCGATTTGCTTCTGCATCTCTTGGGCGAGAATGTTCAGATGGCAGGCTCTGATGTCTATGTCTTGGTCGTCTTCGTAGAGTTCAGCTTTCAACTCTTTAGACGCATTCTGCAGCGGGTGATACAATCTGTCAATCTTATCAGTGTCCCATTCTGCAGATGCATAGTCAGCGAGCACCAATTCTTTGTTAGAAACTATTGCGAGCAGCTGCGCAAGTTTCTTGGTGCGTTCTGCTGCGGTCCCAACTTTGTTGTCAAGTGCATAAATGAGTCCAGCAACTTTCGGGTCTATTAGTTTGTCTTCAGGAATGTCTTCACGAGCTGGTGTCAGCCAGTTTAGAAACCAATCATTGTCTATTGGGGCAAGCGCATTCCCCAGTCGCCTCAACTGAGACTTTTCTTTTCTAAAGCCGGCTGCATTCAAGAACCCAGCATTCTTGAAAATGCTCCATTTGATGTCCTTGATGCGCACCTTATGTTTGCGAGCTGTCTGTTGCAAACACTTCTTCTCTATACGAGAAGAGCAGAAACCGGCGTCTGGGTTTGCTTTATGCGGATATTGGATTACACGTGTTGCATAGTCTTTGACAGCTGCTTCTTCAAGGAATTTCACTGCTTCTTGGGTGTTTTTGCCACACATCTTTATTTATTTATACACTAACTTTTGCTCAAGCTACAAAATAAAAACAACATTCCTTACAGAGAGATAGTTCTCTGGAACCTTTCCGAATAGTGTGTGGCCAGACGAGATTGAGGTTCCAGAGAAGGAACGTGGAATGTGCAGTCATAACTCTGCACGGGATAACTATACACTATCTTCAGCAGCAGTTCAATTTATTTTCTCAGTCTCACACAAAAAAACAGGGCATTTCTCACAAATGACATAATTACTTCTATGAATAATAAAAAGATAAACATTTCCATTAGGTTAGAGACTTATAACGATTATAGAAACTATGCTCGTTCAAGGAACTTGATACCGTCACGTCTTCTCTCTAAGATAATAAACGAAGCTAAATTATATCTGTTGCTATCCAGACCTTTTTGCTTCGACTTTGACGAGCTAATCCACGCACCAAAATCAAGTGCTTGTTGGAAGGTTAGCTCATCTGATAACAAGAAACTCTTGAAGCTTGCAAAAAAGTTCCTTACAACAAGAAACCGCATCATTGAGTTCATAATCATAGACTATCTTAGTGTTCCCCATTCAGAAGAAACTGATTGCTTGAACACTTTAGGAAAAATGTTGAAGCGCCGGGGAGCAGAGGAGCTATCTACAGAAGAAAAGTTCTGGTCAAGAGTTTTGAAAGGTGATAAAGAAGAAGACTGTTGGGCTTGGACAGGCGGGATTATAGCTAAAAAAGTTTATGGTGGGATGCCAGATGTCAAGCTAACTGGTGAAGTATATGCTCACAGGTATTCTTGGAAGCTTCACAACGGCCCAATCCCAGAGGGAATGTTTGTGTTGCATCACTGTGATAATCCACCGTGTGTCAATCCAGCTCACTTATTCCTTGGCACTCAAGCGGATAACGTTCACGATATGATGAAGAAGAAGAGAGACAATTTTTATGGGTGGCGCGACAGAAAATAATTTTTAGAGCTTTTGTACAAACAGTCAGATAAGTAATACTATATGATTATGACAGAATACAAACGGATATATAAAAAGAGAACAACATTCGCAATCAGTGAAGATGTGCTGAAAGCGTTCAATAAAATCTGTGAGCAGAATGCTTTCATCAAAGGGCGTGTGATTGAAAATCTTATGAAGCACTGGCTGGAGAAACAAAAATGAGCACTGATAAATACAATCACAACTGGTGCCGGCTCACTGAAGAAGCTTGGTATTGCACTCGCTGTGACAAGATCAAGTTTCTTGGGAGAGTCAAAGGAGAAATGCTTTATTACTGGCCAGATTCAGCACACGACGAAGGCATCTTATCGAAGATAGAGCTTCCGTGCAAATTGGAGATTTTGTTGTGAAGACTAACAAACTCGCTGAAATCTTGAAAGATGTCACTGCAAATGCAATGAAGCAACAGCTCAATGCTCAGACAGTGATGACAAATGTCCAGACACTGTCAGTGAGCATTTCAACAGACTCCAAAGGAGAACCACTAACGAATGAAATCTTGCAATCTTGAAATCTTTGTGAATGAGTGTGGAAATGATTTCAACAGAGCTGTCAAGTTGTTCTTCAAGAAGTTTCGAGAGATGGGCATAGACGAGACAATTCGAGAGCACTCAGAGTTTGTGAGCAAGAAACAGAGATTGCGCATCAAACGCAGGAAACAGAAATGGAGAAACAAGCAGCATAATGTTTGACATAATCTGCTGTGATCCTCCTTGGACACATCACGTATGGCCGGCCGCCAGGGGTGAAGGCAGGACATCACAATCTCATTACGATTGCTTGACACAAGAAGAACTTGAAGCACTCGACATAAAAAGCAAGCTTGCTGCAAAAGATTGTGTGCTATTTCTTTGGACAACAGGCCCACAGATGCAAAATGCCCTCAAGCTCATTGCTGCTTGGGGTTTCCAATTCAAGACAATTGCATTCACTTGGGTGAAGCAGAACAAGAAATCAAGCTCTTTGTTTTGGGGAATGGGTCATTACACTCGCGCAAATCCAGAGTTCTGTTTGCTTGCAACAAGAGGAAAGACACTGAAACGTATGAGCAAATCTGTGCATTCAATCATTCAAAGTCCAATTGGCAAGCATTCAGAGAAGCCAACTGAAATCTTCTCAAGAATTGATGCTTTGTTTGGAGATAACTTGTCAAAGATTGAGCTGTTTGCAAGAAGGCAACCACCAACAGCTGGGTGGCAAGCAACAGGATTAGAGTGGGATGGACTTGATATACGAGAGTTCATAAGCATTGGAAATAAATGTCTTGCCGGAGGGACAGTGTGAAACAAGCAAACAGTTGATGGAAAGATGGTGAAGGAAGGAGGCAAAGGAAATGAAAAAAAATTTTTGGGCAGGACTGGGTGTAACAATTCTTTGTAGTATTCTGATGATTGTATTAGGAATACTTACTGCAGAGCTTGGAATAATTTTCCTCAAAATAGTATTTCTCGGGTGGCTGATCTTGCTTGTTTCTGGATGTGTGTGGCGATGGCACACTGATAAACGTAGATGTGGATGGATATGGGCTAAGGGTATATGGTAAAATGACTTGTGCAGTCTATCAGATAGTCAATGAACGAACTCTGAAGTTCTATATTGGATCTGCAAAAAACTATGAAGGACGTTATGGGCTCAATCCAGACTGGACAAAGCATCATACTTTAGAACTCAGACAAGATGCACTCAGTGGAGATGAGTTCATCTACTGTAAAATACAAGAATGCTCATCAAGAAAAGAAGCTTACTGTATGGAGCAGTGGTGGTTAGATTTCTATATAACGAATAAGATGTGGGACAAGTTGTATAACAAAGACAAGTTTGTTGATCGCGCACCAAGCGGTCCAGAGTTTTCAGAACTAATGAAAAAAGTTATGGCATCTCCTGGTGTAAGAGAGAAACATCTAAAAGCCCAAAGAAGTCCTGAAACACGTGCAAGAAAATCTGCTGCTCACAAAGGTAAAAAACGTGGCCCTACTCCACAATTTATTCGTGCAAAACAAAGTGCAAAGTTGAAAGGCAAAAGACCGAAATGGATGGACGATGAAGAACGTGTAAGACAAGCAGGGCAAAAAATAAGTGCTAAATTAGCAGGTAGAAAACAAACAGAAGAGTTTTGTCTTGCACAGAGTGCAAGAATGATTGGCAAAAAACGTGGCAAATATAAAGATGGTAGCGGCAAGAATATTTCAAAGGCTCTCAAAAAGTTTTATGTCGAACACCCAGAAAGATGTCAAAAAATAAGTGAAGAAGCTTCTGCTCGAACTGGTGATAAAAACTCGAATTGCAAACTGAAAGAACAAGACATTATTGATATTGCTAATTCTGAAAGAACTGATTATGTGCAATTAGCTGCAGAATATGATGTAAATATAAGAACTCTCAAGCGTCGTCTGAAAATATATCTCAAAAAGTGAATTTTTTTATTTTCTGAATGGTTCGTGTTGGGGTGCTGGTGCTGGTGGTCCAAGCTCTTTTCTAAACGTTGATTGTATTCTGCTGGCCATCTCTTCATAATCATCTTGTCTTTTTTCAATCTCATCATCAATAATGTCTGTAAAAACACTCTTCAAATCATCTATACTGTCTTGTGCTTCTGTCAATCTCTGAACTTCTGGTGCATCTCCAGCTTGTCCCGCTCTGTCTATCAGTGTATCAAGCCCAGCAATCTTTTTATTGAAACCACCCATCAACGATGCTGTCAAGTTCATTTTCAAACGCTTAAGAAACTTGTCAGTTTGCTTTTCAATAACAGCAGATTTCCATCCAATCCCAAGAAGTGTTCGAACAGCATATCTGCCCAAATCTTCATATTCTTTCGGGTCTTGGTCTTTTAGTGACAATGCCCAGCTTCTTGCTGAGAATTGGTTTGTTTCATCCCACATTGCATATCCAACATCAAAAAGTTTATATGGTGTCGCTCCGGCTACAAGCGGTCCGAATGTGTTCGCAACAACTTCAAGATTGATTGGGCGTCTTCCGGCTTCTTCTTCAATACGAAGCTTCACAAGTGCATTGATGAAAGGGTTTCCAGACAAATGAGCAAGCTGGAGTGCATCTTCAAACGAAGAGATTTCTTTTGCATTAGAGCGAACCCAAATCTTGCGTCTTGCTAAAATCTCTTTCGCTTCTTCTGGGTCAATCTTTTTGAGCTCTTCTAAATCAAAGTCATACTCTCCAGTCTTCAAATCAACTTTATAAAGATTTTCAGGCTTCCACTCATCAACACCAAGAACATCATTGATGGCTAACCAACCGTCCCAACCAACACGAAATGCTAAGTCAGTAGGTTGAGCATAAAAGATGTTATCCCAATTTTTGAATTCAAGTTTTGTTGGGTCTGTGACATTAGCAAGCAAAACAAGCTGAGCATCACTCGGAACGCGCTTAAAGATTTCTTGAACTTCTCTTTCAGGCTTATCAAGCAATTGTCCTCTCATTGCATTTATCGAAAGTGCTCGTCTTGTTGCAGTCTCAATCCCAGCAAGAGCACCATTCATCGCAACTCTTCTTGAGTTTGTTGCTGGGATAATGTTGCCATCTCCAAGAAGCATATTATAAAGCAATCCCTTCTTGAGCCCAGGCACGTCCAAACTTTTGTAGTTCCAGATTGTGAAGGGTGACGCTACTCCGATGACAGGTGTTGAGCGAATTGCTTTCAACCAATTTGGAATGTCACTGTAATCAAAATAAGAATTGAGTGCTTGAGTTGTTGCTCCTTCTCCAACAACATCAAAAAACTCTTGATTTGATAATTTTCTGAATGGTTCTGGTCCAAACTCTTTGGGCGGTTTTTCAATCAATGCAGTCATCTGAGCTTCAGAGGTTGTTGGTTTTGGACGATTATGCTTGTTTATTCTGAAGTTTCCTTGTGCGTCTTTTATCAACCAAACTTTCCTGTCTCTTGGAAGCAAAACTTCAATCCACTGCCCAGGTTCAAGTACTTGAGAGTTTTCTAAGATTTTGTTCCCAACACGCAAGCTTCTGCTCCACTTGAATGGTTCATCACCAAGCTGATACAAGTTTGCAGCAAACTTTAATTTGAGCAAGCCTTGAGCTTTGCTGCCAGCCAGAAACCCAACAATGCCAGTTGCTTCAAGCTCAGATTTCACCAAATCTGTGTCAAGCAAACCAGAACGCTTGATGCTTCGAATAAGCTCATACTCTGGGCCAGAAGTTATCTGTCCTGCATCAAATTTTCCAAGACGAATATAATCAGAGAACACATCACGAATGACACCAAGCGGCGTCTGTCCTGTCAAGGTGCTTGTGTAAGCAAGATTGCTGGTGACATTTCCAATATGGCTTGCGGCATTTCGAACAGTCAAGTTTCCCTTCATTGTTGAGTTCAAAGAGCGCATAAGCTCACCAACCCAACTGAAGTCTTTATTGACATCGACTGTCCAGAACATAAATCTGTTGAAGCTTTTATCAATTGCTTTCAATTGCTTTCCAGAATAGTCTCTAATTGATGTGTGTGGAGGCTGAAACTCTTTTTCAAGATGTTTGACAAGTTTATCAAGTCTTTTGTTTATAACTTTCTCATTGCCACCAATTTTTGAAACATATCTGCCTCTATCACTTTGAATGAGTTTTGCAACATCTTCTGGAGAAAACTTCCAAAATGCTTGAGGATACGGTCGATTATTTACAACTGCTTCTGAAACAATTGCATCTACTATTTGTGCAAGTGTTGCTGTCGGTGTCTGTCTCGTCCTTGCCAATTCATCATCAATTGCTTGAGCAAACTTTGCTTTTTGAACACGCACTGCCAACTCTGCACTCAGACCCCTGAATGCTTCTCCACGAATTTCATTCAAAAGTTCTTTGGGCACATCAGCTCGACTTATCGTGTTTGCAATTTCATCCAGAACATTCACAAAAAGCTTTGGATTTGATTTACTTCGAAGCACAAAATTGAATGGAGCATCAAACATTGTTGAGCCAATCATTGACTTGAATGTCAAGTCAAGAGCTGCATCTGGAGCATCTGGAAGTTTAGTCTTGATTTGCTTCTTTAGCAAGCTTACAAACTTTTTAGAGCGAAGGAGCTGTGATGTCTTGTCACGCAGTGTGCTTGTGACAATCTGACTTGCAAGCTCTGGTGATGGTCTTGTTCGCTTTTGAAGTTCTGAAACCATTCTTGCTGCTTCTGGTATTTCTGCAAATGCTTTTGGTCTTCCAAGAACATCTTTTTCTGTCGCAAAAGTCTTTGCAACCATTCGCTCCATATCATTGAATAAGCTTGCAAATGCAGGTGGAACACGTGTTTCAATCGGCTCAATTACTTCAACATCAATTACATCACGAAATTGTCTCAAATCTCTTTGCAGTTGTGCAACTCTTGCTTTTGATAATCTGCTTTCACCCTCCGCAAGCCGCTTTTGTGTTGCAATAATATCTTGTTGTGCTTCAGTATATTCAAGACCTTTCTTACTTACCACCCTCTCCGTGACTGTTGTCATTTGTGTTGGTGGGGTTCTCTGTGGAAGCTCAAGTTCTGCTTGCTTTGCAATTACTTCATCAACATTTGCCGCCGGGCCTTCAATTGTTGGTGCTTCTGGTCTTTCAATTCTGAGTTCTTCTGGAAGATAAGTTTTTTGCATTCCTTCAAGACCCTGAGAGTATTTGTCTTCAAACACTTCTGCATCACGAAGCTGAGATTGCAATCCAGCAAGTTTCGCTTCAGGCCCAGCAGCTTCGATTTGCTTGTTTAGTTCAGCAATTTTTTCACTAATATCAGTGTGCTTCTTCAAGAGTACTGTAAATCTTTCTTCAGGTGTCCCCATTTCTGCACGCTTGGCTCTAAGCTTTGCAACAAGGTCTTCTCCAGGTTTGACAGTGAATGTTGTTTGTGTCTCCATATCAGTGATTGAATGACCAAAGTCTTTCTGCATCCCATCATACGAGATATTATATAGAGCATCAAGTTTATCTGCTTCTCTTGGTGTAAGCTCAACATCACCAAGAATCCTTTGTGCATCAATTACTGCATACCCACCAATTCGTTTGAGTTCTTGGATTTCTGCTGTGAGCTCTCTCAAATCACCTTTTGTAAATGTGACTTCATTTCTGGCTGTTCGAAGACTACTCTCTGGGTCACCAGCTTGCTTGCGCTCAACAACAGCTCTTTCAAGATTATTCAATTTATTTTGAAGCTCAACTCGTTTTTGTTCAAGCGGTTCAAGTTTCTGAAGATACTCTTCTCTTGTATAAGGGACAATCTCACGATACTTTAGAATGTTTTGCTTTGAACTTGCAACATCTGCTGCAAGCTCACTTTCACGAGCAACTAAGTCATCAAATGTGACTTGCTCACCTGGAGACAATTGCTCTGCTTTATCAAACATTGCCAACTGTCTCTTCAAGACACCCAATTCAGCTTCAAGCTCTGGAAGTGCTTGTTCTTCTATTGGACCAACTCTTTTCAAATACTCTGTTGTGCCCTCTACGGGTGCTCGTTCTGGGAGTTCTGCTACAACTTGCTCCATTGGAACTTCAGCTGGGCCTTCACTCTTGATTTTCTGAAATCTGTCAGCAACTCGTGGTATCTCTGGAACTTCGATTGGTGGAGCTGGAATGACAGGCTCTTCTGGAATTATCTGCACTTGACCACGTTCAACCCCACGAGCAGCTTCTTCTGCTGTCACTTCAAATTGTTGCTTTGCTTGCTTGCTGGCCTGGAATGCTTTTTCTGTGAGTGTTTCTGCTTTAGCAATGCGTTTCTTTTGTGCTATTTTTTCAACAATATCAAGCTTGTCAATAAGCCCAACAATTCTCGGTGAAACAGCAATTCCGGCGGCTTTGATTGCTTTGAGAGCTGGTAAGAGGATGAGCAATGTGCTGACAGGACGAGTTTCAAGTGCATCATCAAGATTTGCTAAAGTCCCGAGTATTCCACCAATACCGGCTTTTATAAGCATCTCACCAAACTTCTTAGATGTCTGTGCTTTCTCAGCTGCAAACTCAGAAAATGATTGTTTCAGTTGTCTTTGTGTTGGAATTATTCCGACAACTTCATTCAAAAGAAGTGGAATAGCAACTATATTGTCTTTGATGTCTGAAACAATGTTATCATAGAGTGAATTTCCAAGACGCTCACGCAAGTCTTCTTCTGTCGCTCGAAAATATTCTTCACTCTGTGCCCCTGGTTTTGCAAATTCTGCAACTGCTTCAGTTGCACCAGAAATAAGACCACTCACACCAAGAACTGGAGAAACAGCAATCTTTGGAACTGTCTTTGCAAATTCACCAGCGACACCAGAAATCGTTGTGGGTTTTTTAGTTGGCACAGGCTGGCCGATTGCTTTGAATTGCTCTTCTGCAAGAAATTGCCCTGGTTGTTCAGGAATTGCTTCTTCAATCTTTTGTTGAAATTGTTCTTGTTGTGCAGCAGAGACAAATCTTTTGACTTGCGGAGTGCTTCTATTTGCAATTAGAGCTTCAACATCTGTGTCAAAATCAGCAGGGCTTACATTATACTTCTTTACAAAGTCATCAATCTCTTGTGGCTTGACACCTGGTTCGTTACCAATCTGTTCAAGGAACTCTCCAACATTTGGCATAAAGAACTATCTCCCTCGCCGTTGTTGGCTCTCTCTAAAGATTTCGAGTGCTGATTTATTCTTCTTTGGTGGTTTCACCTTTGGAGTCTGCTGAACTGCTTGCTGACGAGGCTGAGTGATTTGCTGTGTTGGTTCTGCAACAACTTCTTCTTCAAGCTCAGAGCCAGAAATTGGTGTCTCTTGCTGAGCTTCATCAATAATTTCTTGACGAGTTTCCTCGGGAGATTTTATTTCTAATTTTGCTTCTTTCAGTGCTTGTGAAGTAAGTGTTTCTTTGAGTTTCTTCGAGAGATTTTGCAACAGCTCATCAGTTTGTCTCACTTCTGCAGGAGACATATCAGATTTGAAACTGTTGCCAACATTATTTACAGCTTTAGAAAACTCTGTTCTCAAAGTATTCAAAGCTTCGTTTGCTATTGTCAGTTCTCCACCAATAGTCTTTAGTCGTGCTTGAGCAGCTTTTCTTTTAGCAACAATTGTTGCATTAGCTCTATCAAGAATTTTTTTATCCCTGATACCAGCATCTGCTCCTTTTTTGATGTCTTGAAGTTCAGCATCAGATTTCAACTGGATTTGCTCTTTGATAAGTTCTCGCACAGAAACCATTGCAGTTGTGAGAACTGGTCTAAACTCTTCACGAACTGCACCAATCAAAGCATTTCCAGAGATTTGTCCCGTCTGTTGTTTAGTTTTTCTAAGCTGAGCAATTGCATTTGCTTGTGCCTTGATTACATCAGATTTCAATTTCTCAATCTCAAAGGGGCGCTTCAAAACTTTCGTTTCTAACCCAATTTCTTTTTCTTCTGCTGAAACTCTCTTCAATCCAGCCTCAGCTTCAGGCAAGCCAGCTTCAAGTGAAGCTTCTCTCAATTTTGTGAGTGCTTCACGTCCAGCAATTTCACTTTCAATTTCTTCTTCTGTCTTAGCTCGTGCAGCAAACTCTTTCGGGAATAGAGACGCAATTTGCTTAGCGCTCCTGATGCGATGTTCTCCCGTGAGCATATCAATCAAAGAAGTTGGCTCACTTCTTTCAACAGCTTGTCTGATTATATCTGCTTGTTGCTCATATGTTGCAGCTCCGCGTGCCATAGCATAAAGCTGAGCTTCTGATGGTCCCTCTAATCCTTCTGCACCAGCCGGAAACTCAGGTTCAGCAAATGCAGTCTCTTCGAGTGCTTTCACTTCAGCTGGTGAATAAGTTGGTGATGGTGTTTGAACTCTTGCAGGAGCAGACACGGGTGCAGCTGCAGCTGGACGCTCAATTTCTGGCAATGGTTGTCTGGGCGGTGGAAGTTCTGGAGCCCCAATCATTTCTAACGCACCAGATACCACATAATCAATTTCTTCTTCTACAAATCCATAGTTGCGTAGTGTCTGTTTGATTGAATCAACTGATGGTGCAAATGTTTCTTGTGCTTCTCTACTTTGTGGTGGTGTCAAAGTCAATTGCTTAGCGACTAACAGCTTCAATTTCTCTGGATTGAACGGAAGCTGTCTTGCTTCGGGTAATATTGCTTCTTGAGATGCTTGCGGTGCTGGATAATCTGGAGGTCCAAACGGTCCGAGTGGCGGAATAATGTCTTCTCCAAGCTCACCAGGAGAACCACCTCGAGCACCTCTGGTTGGTGGCAAGTCACCAGGTTTGAATATGCGTCTTGGCTCACCCTGCGGAACTCTTCTTGGTTCTCCTGGTTCAGGAAGTGGCTCTAACTGAAACTCTTGCTCACCAAGCACTTCACGAAGTGCAGCATCAATGTTCTTTGTGCCATAATTCTTCCAAAGCTCTTCATCACGTCTAACGTCAGTCGGCAAAACACCCCGGTCAAGCAACACTCTCACTCTTTCCTTGAGACGTTCTTGCCAAGAAATTACTGGCTTGCTCGGTTGCCTTTCAGCAATGACACTTTCAACAGCACGCTGAATGTCTGTCTTTCCAGCGAGTGGTGTTGGACCAATTATCTCTTCTGGTCTCTCACCTTTTACTAATCTTTCAAGTGCAATTTGTTGAAGATACTTTTCTGCATCAGTTTCTCGAGGAACTTCAGGGACTTCTCCTACTGCTTCAGATACTGGTGCCTCAGGCGCTCCTATAAACTCTGGTGGAAATGGTGCATACAATTCTTTTGGAATACCTTCAAGACCCGGTGGCACAACTGGAACTCTATTTGGTGCAGGCTCTCCAATAGTTTTCTGTGTGAGTTCTTTCAGCGCTGCAGCTCTAATGTCTCCTTCGCTGGCTTCTTTGAAAGCTCCCGAAATGCTATCAATCCCAGACTTGATACCTTCATAACCAAGATTGAGAGTGCTCCCAAGCATTTTGCTTTGGCCGAGTGTTTCAATCAGCTTCAACAGTTGTGTAATGTCTGCGATACCACCACCCAAGCCAATTGCTCGTTGAGCAACAAACCCGGGTTGGATAGCCTCTTTGCCAGCTTGTGGCTTAGCGAAAGCAGCAGCTGTTTCTAACGGAAGAATGCGCATTAGAACCAAGACCTCGCTTCAATGTCCTTAGCTCTTTTTTCAAGATAATTTTTCACAGCCGGGTCAGTGTATTGAGCTTTCAACGTTCTTATATCCTCAGCAGCATCTTCTTCGTCCAACCCAAACGTATCTGTATTGCTCTTGATAGCAGCTTGGACTTGGCTCTCAGCCTTGCTGATGTCCTCAGCTTTTGTTTCAGCAGATGTCCCAGCCTCTCGCATCGCTGCTATGCCCTCAAGCTCAGCAATCCTGGCTCGTTCTTTAGCTGCAAGTGTCCCTTGCAAAGCTTCTCTTTCAAGTTCTGATTGCTTGCGAACAACACCGGCTCTAACTCTGCCGGCTGCTAACCCAGTCTCTAATCCAGTCTGACGTGCAGCAGCAGAGGCCGCTCCGCTGCCAATTGGTGCTCCTGAAGATAGAGCTGCAGCTAAAGCATTTGCTGCTTCTGCTCTCAGAGATTTTTCTTCTAATTGACCAGCTTCATATTCACGCTGACGAGCTCTCCCTAACCCAACTTGTATCTCTCGTGGTTCTGCTTCAAGTTGTCCAGTTGCTCTGCGCACAGCTTCTTCATATAAGAAACGCAATCTTTCTTCACGTTGTTCGGGAGTTTCATTTTGAGCAAACTCTCTTCTCATTTCTGGGGTTTCTACGATTTGCCCAGTATCAATCATTTGCTGCTCTTGTTCAGCAGCCCGCTGCTCCATCTGTTCAATGTTACGTAAGTTCTCATCAGATTGAGCTGCAGCTCTTTGCTGTTGTTGCTGGCCGCCCGGCAGCCGCCAATAACTTCCATCATCAGCACGGACAACCCCCGGGGCATTGATGCTAAAATACTCTCTAACATATCCCTGATTTAGAAGTTCTTGACTGGTCACGTTTTATTTTTCCTCTAATAACTATTATTATGCTAAACTAAATGCTTCTTGCAAATCAGATGTATATAGTTCCCACCATACCCACAGAACACTGTGCCATTCGGATAATATGTTGTATTCCCAAATCCATCAACACTATCTCGTATTTGCCAGCGCACTTCTAAGAATTGCTCGCGACCAGCAACTTTAGAATAACCAGCAGACCCAGATGCTGTGGTTGCAATCTCTGTCCGATTGTCTGTCCCTAACCAGCTCTTGCCAACATATACAGGATTTCCCGTATAGACACCGCTCCCAGTCAGCGGATAGCTTGTTCCAAGATGTGTTGTTTTATTTTTATCTTTGTAATAAACGAGCGGTATGTGAAATAGCTCAACATCAAAATCTTGGCTTGCTAAATCACCCTGAGCTGTGGTCATCTGTCCGCCAACCCGTTGCTTTATCCTGTCAATTTGATAGCTTCCTGTTTGAGTTTGGTTGAAACTTGCATAAGCAATCTCTTGATAACCAAACTTATCAGACTGCAAGCCCTCACCAATCCCAACATTGATTGTTGTGATGAAATTGCTTCCAGTCGGCTTCATATTCCCAGCAGCAGGTGTTGCACACCACGTTCTTGCAGCTATTACGTGATGCACTGTAAATGGATAAATGATTGGGATAATTCTTCTATCTTGACTTCCTGCTGTGAATGGACTTGAACCAACATACGGCAAGCGTATTACATTGTCCTGACCTGAGCTCGCAGTGACAGCTGTGCCCAATCCACCAAACATTGGGATAGAGATTACATCATACGTTGCATCATCAGAGATATGCTCAGCGACATAGCGTTCAGAGAATTGGCTATATCCACCCTTCAATTTATCCAAAAAGACTTGCTCAATTGTTTCAACGTTTGTTGAAATGCCCTCTGCTCCATCTGCAAGAATGAGAGTTCCAGATGCTGGCTCTTGGATTGTGATGCTTTCACCACTCTTGCTTCCAGAATGTTTCATTGGCATATTCTGTATCTGTGAAGTTGGTGACCAGCGGTCTCTATCGACAAGCGGATGCCTGAACTTTGCTGATGTTTGGAAGGACACGAATGCAAACTTGTTTATTGCATCTTTTGTTATATTCGGTGCTTCAATAAAGAGCGTATAGCTCTTGTAGGGATTGATTGTCTTATTCAAGTCTGTGATGATATACGGGTTCAACCTGAATGTCTTGCTTGTAAAGCTCTCTGCTGGCAATTCAACACTAAACACTTCTCTGTCGGGGACATAGCTTGCTGAAGGATTGAAGATTGTCATTTCTTTCTCCATCAAGCGAAGCTTTATATCATAGCGGCTATTTGCAACCTCATCATAATTCAAGTTGCCATCTGCTGTTGCATCATTTACATCTCTAAGCACAGCACTCTCATCTCGTTGGTCAAAGCTGAAAGAGAACTCATCCAGAATAACGGGTGGTGTGCTTGAACTCATATGACCTCGACCATCAAAAAACTCTTGCAATGGTGGGAACGTCATTGGCATCATAAAGCTTGCAAAGCTTGAGCTTGTGTTGCTAACAGTCCCAAACAACGTGCCACCAATCACAGGAAAATGATGATTGACCCTAAACGTCCCATTAGGTGTTTCAAGCTGGGATGCTTCAACATTAGCATTCAACTCAGAAGCAGCGTTGCGCAAGGGTCTGAATATATGCTCGCTGGCAAGCAGTGTGCCTCTGCTCAGCTTGTCACGTGTTATCTTGCTCATTCTTTTATGGGCTCCAAGAAAGTGACGCATATCCCGTAAATTGCTTCATCGATCGGCGTTGTCGAATAAGGTGCATAATCATCTTTCCACTTAGGGATTGCAAGGCTCCATCTAACACGAGCATCTCTGTGTATGGGTATATTCAGCTCCTTAGCTCTCAAGCACAACCCACCAGGAGCACCTTTTGGATGTGTTAGTGTCATATCTGAATAACCAGCAACTGGAGCGAGTTGTGAGAAGAAATAACCTTCAACACTAAAGTTGTGTCTCAACAAATCGATGCTATTCATTTGCCTGTTCTCTGGTTGAAACACACTGTCTGTTGTCACAATCATATCAATGTCATTTACAAAAGCCCCACGAATTGCTGCTGGTGTTCCCGTGCCAGAATACTTGAACGTATTATCATAAACTTTCGTCCCGTCTCTATCTGTTGTCAAGAACATAGTGACATCTACCAAGATTACCGGATCTTTGAAATACTGTGAGATTGTCCAGACGTGCTTGTATGTCATCAAGTCAGATTGATAGATGCCTTTGAAACGATTTGCATTATCATATCCAGCTGAGGGTGAGCTTGCTTCTGTTGTTAGAGCACTATTCAAGCTCGGCAGGAATGGGATTTCAATTGCATTATTCACATCTGGTAAATAGCCAGCAATAAACTGTGTCTGTGTGAAACGATGCTTCAAGTCACGTCTCTTTATCTTATTGAAGCGAGTGACAAAATCATCCATCAGCTTCTCTAAGTCAGAACCGTTGATACGAGTTCCATCACTGCACTGAACATCTGTGATTTTCCTAATGCTCATACAAAAATCTCTGAGATAACAAACACATTTGAATGCGGTCTTCCCGTCAGGTTGCGACAATTACTAATTATTGCGCTTCCTGTTGAAGTGTCTCTATTTACAATTACAAACCCACTCCCAGTCACGCTGCCTGTAAAAGTGCAACTATTTAGAATTACAGCACACCCAACATCATTGATGATATAAGCTTTCTCATCTGATACAGTGCTGCTCATCGGGTCGTTCTTTCCTTTCTCAAATATGCAATTATTCAGGACAAGACTTGATGAGTTTGTGACTTTTAGCAGATGATTTTTGTTATTGCTCGTCTTATCGCTGCTAATGAAATGCACACCAGAAATTGTTGCATTAGCACGAATTGTCACAAGACGATTTATTTTAGAGTTGCTTATCCCAATAATCGTCGTGTTCTCTTTCTCGAGGGTTGCTCCCCCATATTCACCAGCAGATAAAACTATAAAATTGAACTTCTCTTTATCTTCAACAATCGGGTTGATAGCAGATAGAACTTCTAACGAGCTAATAATGTCAGAAACTTCATTGCTTGATTGTTCGTTGATAATCTCAAGACGAGAAGTTTCTTTTTCAAGGACAGGGTTTTGGACATCTTTGAAGCTTCTATCTTGCTTTGCCCCACCTGCTATAAAATCTTTTATAGACATAGAAGAATTGCCAATGCTCCGATGACACAGATAATGTCAGATGCATTTATTAGAGCGAATGAAATAGAAATCTTTTGCATCTTTTGCATCTTTACCGACCATATCTCCTACGGCCCGAAATTACTCGAAAGTCTATCTTGATGCTATCGACAGCTATGTTCTCTGCTCGGTTTCTTGTGTTTCCAAAAAGCATAACTGAAAAGTGTTCTCCACGAACACTATCTGAGATAGCAATAGTATCATATTCAGCATCATCAATAAGATAAGAACCAGTTCCTTGTGATGTAATTCTACCCCAGCTGGCTGATAGATTATAGACAACATTCGTCAAATTGCCATCACTCTTCATACGAGCATATAATGTTGATTTATTGACAACTTCTTGAATAGAGCCCGTGAGAGAACCTGATGCATAATCAACAATCTGAGCACTCCAGTCTTTGTGGTCTGCTGAGATGAGTGAGTTGTATAGTCCGAAGATGCTGCCATTGGACACTGTCTGCGTGTCTGCGCTACCGTTGCTTTTGACTTTAGAGAATACAGTTCTTGCTTTCAACTGGTTTTGGCCCTTGACACCAACTTGATTACTCTTCCAGACCCAGTCAATCCCTTGAGCACGTTCATCTTCAGCCAGTGAAGAAGAGTTCCACTGAGCTTTTTGAAACACAAACATATCACATTTCTTGTCAAACGTTATAACACCACCACCAGTTGAAGAAGCACTCATAATCCTGCCGTGAATTGGATAGATGCCCATATTCATCACGTTATCTGCTGATGCACCAGCATATTTCATTGGGATGTAAATCAGCGGGTTCTTAGCATTGGAGCTCAAGTTCATTACATCACCGTAAGGGCCAGTGTATGGTTGTTGCCCTCTATCAGCATAACCCGGAGCAGTGCTTGTTTTTGTCCCACTGCCACTCCAGTGAATGCGTATTTCATTCCCTGCTTGAGAAGGCAACCCGTTGCCAGGATTATAACAGCGGACTTCTGCACTTCCTGAACGCATTGAGCCAGTTGCATACCCAGGACCAGAAGATAACCTTTCTGGTGGCAGAATAAAATTGATTTCTGCTGCATTTGATGCTGTGAAGATGGGTGTCCAGTTTGTGCTATCAAACCTGAAGTCTAAATCTATTCTGTTTGGAAGTGAGCTCTTCAAGCTATTTGCGTAATTCAAACCACCAACATCATTGAGCACAATGCTGATTGGGAGCAGATATGTAATTACAGCTGCTTGTTGTAAGCTTCCAGAGAATGAGAATTGAAAACCTGTCTCAAGCTTGATTGGTTCGTCAAATATGAAAGCAAGCGAGCCGGAAGTTGGGCCGCTCGTTGTATCTCTGAGATTGTAATACTTGCCAGATATATTGCGTGCGTCTTCAGTTGGGTCACCAATGCTCTTATCTAAACTCCCACCGCGCATATACTGCAGAATATAGAAGCTATCTAAATCTCTGTTCTCTTTTGGGACAAGTGAAGAAGCTTGAGCATCCCTCAGAGGAACAGTCTCTTTGCTTCCAATAAGATAGAGCTCTATTTCACCAGAGACAAGCCAAGGGTTAGCAATCTTGCTTGTCGCTTCAACAGTGTTCTGAACTGCTGCTGTGCTCGTCCAATTCCAGATAATCCAGCCCTCATTCCAAACAAGCGCTATATTCTGTTCAGGGATTACAAAGATTAGATTGCGTCTGACTTTATCATAAGCAACACTGACCTTACCTGGTGAAGCACCATAGCGAAGTTCAATGCTCGGCTGAGTTTTACTTAGGTTTGTGTATCCGTTTTGCTGGTAGAACTGTGTTAGCGGATTGCTGATGAACTCTGACCAGAACTTGCGAATGCCCTTGCTGAGTTCTTTCGTGTCTAACCCAGTTGATGTGACCCAGATGCCAGATGAACTAACCCAAGCAAGCGCCCCATCAATGCGCCCAATTGAGTTTGCACTCAGACAGCCCGTGTTGTCAGAAACTTTTGATATGCGACCAGCACTCATCAGAATGCCGGAGGAAGGTTGATAGAGGAATGTCTCAGTGTTTGTGAATACCATCAAGTTTCCGTTCAGCTCTTCAATGCAAGTAATTTTATTCTCAGTCGGGATAAAGACATTGTTGCCAGCGATGATTGAGTTTGGTTTATTAGGGTCACTGAAGAAGATTTCCCTATCAATCGCATAAGCCATTCGACCACCAATTGAGCATATATCAGCTGGGCTTGGAAACTCAGAACTGTTTAGATACTTGAATGCATCAGAGAAAGCACCGTCTGCTGGAGAAATCTTTTCAATCAGAGATGTCTCACTATATCCAAGAGCCCAGTCATTCTTATGCACACCATCAACGTGCTTGCGACGATTGTCTCTGAATGTAGCTGGAATGTATGCATAGACACCAGCAGCCTTGCTGCCAAAATAGAGGACATCATTCAGCTCTTCAAAGAAAAACTCTTTATCCAGAGCTGTGATATAATTCTCATACTTGTTTGTCCTGTTTGTTTCATATAACCCGTGCTGCTGTTCAAGATTGCTTGACAGATACTCGCTCGATTTTCTGTATAGCATCTCTTCCCAATAAGTGTCTGTCGTTGTGTCATAAATTGTGACGAGATAGAAACTGCCGTAAATCCCAGTGTCTTGGCCAAGAGCTCCGCCATACAGATTGCCTGTGAATGTGGTGACTTTGAAGACGCTCAAGATTTGCTCGTGTCCAAAATCTGTTTTGATTAGAGCACTTCCCAAATGATTGTCAATGGTGAAATTGTCATAGACAAGCGTGCTGTCAAACTGCCATAGAGTTCCAAAGCCTTTGCGCAGTTCAAGCGAGTTCTCAAAGTGCTGCATATTCTGGATATAAGAGCCCTTGTCAAGAGCATCAACATTCATAGAGCTAACGAAGAGCTCAACTTCGGGGTTTGTTGTTAGTGCCACGACGGCCCTCCTCCGATTATGCAGACATTGTCAGTGAGCATCTCAGCGGATTTTATAAGAACATTATGAACCGTATCTATAATGCTCACTGACAGCACTCTAAAACCCAAGATACACAACTCGTTCGCCCTCTACAGAGTGACCAAAGAATTGCTGCAGCTCTAACTCACGTTTAGCTATCATTTGCAACACTTGTTGATTGCTTGCAGCGTCACGAATTGCATAGAACTGGTATGCATATAACGGGATTAGGTCGTGAAACTCTTCAAGACCATCGACATAAGCACTGTCACTAGACCAGCTTATGTTTTGTGTTGGTATATAGACAAACTGCAACCTGCCACTGAAGTCAAGCGGGAAATAGACAACTTCTCCATTGAAGAAATAGCTTGTACCCTGATAACTCAGGTCATCAAAAGAAGTGCAAGGTGTCAATGAGTAGCTGTATTTATCTTCAGTGCTAACAACATTGATAGCATTCAAGCGAGCAATCTTTGTCCCAGCACCAGCAGAGCTGCCAGCAAGTTTTGGGCTGGTTGTGGTGAGGTCAAGCGAGCGTGTTGTTGTGCTGACAGTAATTTGTTGTGTGCGTGCAAAATAGTTCGGATTAGCTGCATTCACAACACGCCTAAATTGGTCATAGCCGTGCTGCATATACGTTTGCACGTTAGCATCACTGATAAAGTTTTGATTTTGCTCGTCTATAAACGTCTTGAATAAATCTTTGAGTTGTCCCGTATTAGCCACTAACTTGTTGCCCTCCAGCTGGTGCAGATGGCGCTTGACCAACAGACCCTGGTTGAGCTGATGTTGGTGTTGTTGTGGCTACAAGAGGTGAAGCACCAGTGCTCTCTTGCTTTCCGGCTAACTTCTCAAGCACATCTTTCCCTGGAAGCTGGCTTGATGTCATCGCATTCTTCTGGGCAAGGGTTGCAACAATAGCATCATACGTTGCATCAATGCGGTCTTGGATTTCTGGAGCAAGTGTGTAGAACTCATCACTATTCAAGAACTCTCTGAAGACACGTTCAAATGTATCCAAATCATCTCTCAGCTTGAAGTTGCCGAGTGCAAATTGTCCTGTCTTCACAATCTCAAGCATCTTCTTAGCGCGACTGACACTCTTTATCTTTTCATTCATAAACTTATTTCTTGTCTTGAAGTTGAGTTGTGCAATTGCTTCTTCTTTATCAATCAAGCCCATACCCAGCATCTGGATTGTCCTATTCTGACGTGTGAGCGTGTTGTCTGTGAATAGCGAGCCGGCTTCAAGTGAGATTTCTGGTATCTCAACTAAGTCAGTCGCTTGTAGTTCTCTATAAACTGGAGGACCAGCATCATCAAACATTCTGATGAATTGCGTCTCGTCATAAAACTGTTTCATTAGAACAAGGGTTGTCCTTGCCAGCTCTTGAACTGCAAACTCTATGTTGTCTTGTGTGAGCTGCAACTGGCTGACATCTGCTTGCTGGAGTGCTTGTATTGCTGTTGCTGCTGTGACACCAGATTGCTGCTTGCCCATTGATGTCTGGTTTATCCCACCTATATCATTGACAAGCTGCTTCAATTCTTGAATGTGTATCATTCTGTATTGTGGGATTTCTCCGGGTGTCATCATAACGGGAGCTCCGCCGGCTATATTGAACCTGATGATGTTGCCGGGCTTGTTGTTTAGAGCACCTGGTCTAACGTTGCTTGTGTCTGGGACAAGCCATATTGGATTGCCATTCAACTCTGCATTCTCATCAATATAGTTTAGATGCTTGTTGTAAGATAACTGGACATCAGCTATTGGCTCAATCAAACCCAAACCCCAGAGGTTTCCTGGAATGTCTGTGTATTTTACAAGCTGGATTGGTGTGACATTCTCAGGAAGCTGACCTTCCCATAGCCACTTCTTTGTGTCTTGAAGAAGAATGCCATACCTGCCATCTTTGTGATAGAAGAAATAGACATTGATGCGATTTTTCAAGCTCTGCTGCCCACGTTCAGCCAATTGTGAGCTTGAGTTTCTGTCTTCAGTCCCGATTCCAGCAGCTATCTGGTCTATTTCTGCTTTTTTATCTGGGAACAAGCGCAGCAATTCTTCCTTCGTGCTCAAACGTCTGATTGCAGACCACTGGCTTTCTTCTACGTCTCTGACATTTGGTTCAAAGAATAAATCGAATGGTGTGATGACATCTGTGCATATCTTCTTTGTTGCTGTGTCATAATATGTGTGCAAGCCAGCATTACCGGCTTCAACCAGAAGTTTGATGAGGTCTGATAATTTCTTCTTGAGTTTATCTTGGTTCCAGTAATACTGAAGCGCAAGCTCAGAGACTTGAGCTTTTTCTGCATCATCATAGCTATCACTTGCTGGCAGCACAGACAAGCTTGGGTATTCAATAGCCAGCTTGCTAACAGTGTGTCTATAATGCTGCAGCAATAAATTAGCTGCAATCCTGCCACCATCATTGGCAGCATTTATAGAGATTGTCGGGTCTAAATCATTTAGATACTGAGCTTGGGCATTACGAGTGTTAGAGCTGATTGGAATGACACCTTCAAGAAAGATTTTGCACTTATACCATCTCAATTCCCAAATGCTTTTATCACGAATGCTATCAAACAGCTCGTTGCAGAATTGATTAGTCTCTTCTTCTGAAAACAGATTGTCGTTGTTTTTAGACATCTTGTTTAGGGTGCAACCCCGGGTGGTGCTAACCCTTCCTCAGCAGCTGGTGTTGGAAGATTTGGGTTTATTTCTTTCTTTTGTTTCAATAGCTTGAGCAGCTTATCATAAGCAGTCTCACCAGCTTCTACGCCGCTTACAGCACCAGCTGCACCAGCTGCAGTCGGATTTATAGCAACCCCGGCAATTGAACCTAAGCTTCCACCCAGCGCTGCACCTGCCATCGCACCAGCCGGATTTCCACCTGACGCAATTAGCCCGACCAGAGCACCAAGCACAGTGCTACCCAATTGCACAGCACCAGCGCGCTCTGGTCCGAAATCTTTGTTGGGTGGCCTTTGTTGAGCTTGAAGCTGGTCTAAAGCAGCAGCGCGCTCTTCTTCAACTCGTTTATTCTTGAATGATGGTATCATCGTGTCTTTTATTTTCCTCTAAATTGCTCTATAACTTTTTGCTGATAATAATCGAGTGTCGGGTCATTAGCAGCTTGCAAGTGATTTATATCAGCAAACGTTTCAATAGCCCCGGCTTGTTGATGATTATCGAGAGTGAGCTTCAATTTTTCGATTTGCTTATAAGCAGACACCATGCCCACAGCAATTGCACAGAAACCCAGACAAATAAGTTGCATAAGCAAGATATAGAACAATACGTTGAACATAATTCTATCTCTAATTATCTCTTACAAGTCACTTGAGATAATTTATCTTGTCACAAACAAAAAGAGCTGCAAGCTGTTGAAGCTTGCAGCTCTCTAAGCAAAAAGCTTTAGATTTTATCGTGTTGTTGTCCCGTTTGTGACGCTCTTGGCACCGTTGAAGTCAATACCGATAAGAGCACCGTTCGCATTAGGCTTCACACAAAGCAAGTTCAGATACCAGTAATACGCTCCAACGAATACATCTTTATCAGCGACCTGGACGATCTCTCCGCCAGAAACTCTGATGAAATCAGGCTTATCGAGCTCAACAAGTTTCCAAGTATCTTTCTTCAAGAATAGCATCAGACCACGTGGGCAATCTTGTGAGAATTGCACTGGAATGCCGCCATAGAAAAACTCTTGTGCAGATGCGGGGTCAAACTTCTTCTGTGACCCGTCAGAAGCAATAACGTAATTAGTTCCTGCTTGCAGCCCAAGAGACATAAACTCTTGTCGTAGAGTTTCGTGCAAGAAGATGACATCCGGCCTGTCGCCGCTTCGAACTTTGATTTCAGCAATAGTATCTTCTATACGACCTTGAGTTAGAGCCGTACGGTCTTGGTCACCAGTCGTTGAGACTGTGAAGAGAGTAGCTCGCATAGTTTCGTTTGTGTTGCGAGCCACGTTGAACAAGCTTTGTCTAAATAAGTTATCAAAGACACCATTCACTTGCTTGTCAGACTTGGTGAGCCAGTCAAGTGTCACGTTTGCTTGTTCAGCTATGCACCCGTATCCACCCGAGACGACTGTCGTATCTATGCCCCCACCCAACCAGACAACACCTCTTTGCTCATCAGATGCAGACACGACTGTCTGCAAGATTGTTGCGTAAGTATCACCACGCAAGATATTGACTTCGTATGTTGCATATGTTCCAGTTGCAGCGGTGCTCGTGTTAGCCAGATAATTGCGCACTTTCTTCAAGTCACCTGTCGCTTCCCAAGCACCTTCTGCGTCAGCAGTTGCATTAGTTGTAGTGCTCGCTACAGTGCCACGAGAGATGCCGGCACTTGCAGAGCGTTGGTTCAGGAGGAAATGCACCCGCCCACCAGAGATAACTTCCTCATTGAGCTCGTTTCTGAATGCTGTGACTAAGTTCTTCATTTCTGATGCCAGAGAATTGACGATTGCAGCTTGACCAGTTTTGAATGCAGCTTTGATAGCTGGACCAGAGATTTGGAAGCGTCCGTAAATATACTTTGGTTCGCAGATAAGCTTAGCAGTTGTTGTAGTCCCTGGTGTCGGCAGGAGAGCATTCTCACCAACTGCCATTACGCTGTTATTTAGAGCAGTCACTATGCTCTGGACGTATGCTTGTCCCTGGTAATCAACTTGAACTTTTTCAAATAAATTGAGCAAACTTATTTCATTGTTCAGTTGCTCAACAATCGAAGAAGCAAATGTATCGTTTAGATACCCTGAGATTGTGCCGCTATCTGCACGATGAGTGGAGATTGCGCCGAGAAGTGTAGTTGCCATAATAAATTATATTCCTCTTTTTGAAAGACGAGCCCCTTCGGGGAGCTCGTTTAGACACGCAGAGCGTGTCTTAGTTCCTTGCTTGCGCACCAATTTCTTGTAGAAATAGCAGTCTCGCTTCTTCAACTGTCCTTGGACCTCGAGGTTTGCTATTTCTCAAGCTTGTAGCACCAGGTTTGTCTGGCTTCCCTCTCGGAAAACCAACTGGTGGAGCTGTTGCTTTATTGGTGCGTTGAACGGGAACATTCATATTGTTCTCTTTCAAATAACGAGCAACAGCTTCATCTTGGAGACTTATTTGATAATCATCAATTTTTTCTGCTAATTCAACAAGTGACTTGTCATATCCCTGGCGAAGTGCTCCAACCAGTACATCAACACTTACATTCGGATAATCTTTGCTTGCTTGTTCAATCTCAACGTTCCAGCCCGCAACAATTGCATTGACATTTTGCTGGCGAACAAAACTGTTGAGTTGTTGTTCAACACGAGCAAGTCTGTCAGGGCTTCTTTCTTGCTGATCTTTTTGCTGCTCAACGGGCGTGGTGGCCGGCTCGTCCTTGAAGTAGTCTGCTAACCAGTCACCGGAGGCTGCTCCAGCTTCGTTCTTGTTCGTGCTTGGCTTCTGGAAAGAACTTGCAAGAAGTTCTTTCACTTGGTCAAGCGTGAAACTTTGAGATTGAGCAGAAGCAGCTCCGCCAGCGCCCATCTTCTTTTCAAGTTCAGCAATTTTTGATTTCAGCTCTCGATTTTGTGCAAGTGATTTCTTGAGACGAGATAGCGGAATGTGTGCCGGCTCGTTCTCTTCCTCAGCTCTTGCTAACTCGTCTGTTTCTTCAGCTTCTTTTCCTTGGGAGACAGGTTGTGAGCCTGCGGCACTATCATCAGAAGAGGAACCAACCTGAGTGATAGCTTCACTGTTCTCATTTTCGTCAGAAGAAGCTTCTTGAACTTGTGGAGTTTCATCAAGTTTATTTGCAAACTCTTGCGCAGCTTTATCGATTGCGTTCATCATATATCAAATCTCCTGCAAGCTAATTATTGCTGTGTGTTGTTTTATTCCAAAATCTTTTTGAGAAGCTCCAGGAGCGTAGCTGACGGTTTGACAGTGCATTCTCATCTCACATATTCTGCACTGCTTGTTCAATGTCTGCTCCATCATCACTAAAGACATAGTTAGACTTGTGCAGCAGCTGACGGTGCTTCATCTGCCATTGAGCAATTTCTTCTTGTGTCCTTGGTCTTCTTTCAAGCGTGACATTCTCAATATAATTAATTGCTTGCTCATAACCCATTAGAGCGAAGCCGGTTGCAAAGACTAAATCATCGTGCGCACCCGTATCTGCTTCTGGTCTGCTTGTGTTATCTTTATAGACAAACGTGTTCATTTCGTGTTTCAAGCGTCTGCAGACCGGGTCGAGCACGTTCTTTGAAATCATTTCTTGCAAGCGAGCGAGAAGCAGCGGGCGAGATGTTCCGGAAGTGTTGAACCCGAACTCATTCTGATAAGTCAATGTCATCTTGTCGTAGATCACAGTTCGATACAGCCAAGGATAACCGATGTCTCTCAAGAAGTTGCTGACTTGCAACCCATAGCTATTTTTCTCTGGAACAACGAACGCTTTATATCTTTCAGCAACTTCCTTGACGAGCAAGCAGAAATCACCGACATCGATGTGTGCTTTATATGTGAAGACAACTCGACAGCGTAGGGGCATCTCGTCTATGTTGATTATAGAGATTGCTGAGAAATCACCCTTCGGATTGCCAGCTGCTGTATCTATTCCCATAATATACTTGCCCCACTTGACGGGAGCTTCGTAAGTTATCTCACCACCTCCTGGGGGGCAGGTCTCCCCACCCGCGGGCTGCTGAGCGAGCTCTAAGCTCGCAGCTGCATAAGTTTCTCTGAAGAAATGCTGGCCTGATGTGATGAATGCAACCTCTGCGGTTATTGGATACTCTTGATTGAATTGATTGTAATTGCCAGCCAGTGTTGAGTTTATTGTTTCACTGACCCAGCTGATTTGAGCATCTGACAAGTTATATTTTTTCTGGTATTCTTGCTCCCAGTCATTCAACTCTGCGTGTTTGAATAAGCGAGATATAAAGCCGTTAGCATATTCTTCGTGCTCTATCCAGGGGATGAAGAGCTTTGTATAGCGAGACTTGTCATCTAACCAGAGTTTATAAGCTTGATTTAGACCATTTGCAGTTGTCTCTATAATAACTTGGCCGCCAACTCGGTCAAGAGCTGGAAATATGTTAGTGACTGACTCTTCTAAGTTTGCGTATTTTGCCAGCTCAGAAGCGTGAATGGCATTTAGAGTGCTACCCGCAAGTTTGTCAGAGCCAGCAGTTACTGCTCGTATGATGCTACCGTTATCAAGCTCAAGCGTGTGCATATTGTCTGTGACGACTTGATAATGAGACTTGAGGAATGCCGGCAGATGCTTGAAGAAACCTTTATAAATCTTGAAGATTTCTTGTGCGCTGCTTTCTTTGTGGGCCAGGACCGCCAACCTGAAGTTGTTATTGAACAAGAACTTCCAGAAGAAATAAGCAGCGACTGCTGTTGTGTTTCCAATCTGACGAGACTTCAGGATATAGACCCAATTGCTTGCAAATATAGTTCTGAAGATTTTCATCTGGCTTGAGTTGGGCTTGAACTTTATTACCTTACCAGACTTGAAAATGAGCTTCAGATAGCGCAAGAAATAATAGAAATCTTGCTGGCATTTGAACGCTTCGTTGATATCAGAGCGAGAGTAACTCATAGGAAGAGTTTCTTGTAAGTGTATCTCACTTTTGCACCATACGTCCTGTGTGATGCACCGGGTGGGGCAACGCTCTGACCTGAGATAACAACGATGTGATAAGAGAACTGGTTTGCAGTGTCTTTTGATGCGACGCTGTGTGACAGATTATCGAGTGTTGTGATGACGATGTTGCCCTTCTGTGTGTAAGTCTTGCTTGCGATATGTTCGTGATTATGCGTTGTTGCATTGTTTTGAAACCTGAAGAGTGCAAGTTGGCCTGCTTGTGTGGCAGAGCGCGATTGATGCAGCTCTATCTGGTCCAGAGTGCATCCTGGGGGCAAGCCATAGACAGCTGCTTGCAAGCTGCCCTGCTGTGTGCCTGGGTTTGAAAAGTAGCTTGTTGCTGTGCCAGTGTTGCCGTAAGCCGGCGTGTATTGCATTGAAGATGCATTGAAGAAGCCACAAGCTGGAATGTTGATATAACCGACTGATGCACTTGGGTAAATGAACGTCCCACTGCAAGCCAAGTCGCCTGAAACAAGTGTCGTGCCACGAATTGCCGGATTGCTGGGCCCTTGACCAGTTGCTTGAGAACCAGCAACACCAGACAGCCAACACAAGACGTCATCGCCGAACCCTGTGAAGGGCGCTTCTGTCCCTTCATACGCTGAACCACTCCCAACAGCAAGAGCGCCTGTGATGACAAGCGCGAATGTTGATTGAGATGTTGTGCGCAACTGGACTGCTTGTTTATCGACAGTGACAATTGCACCAGCGCCGGCTGCAGTTGCGTCATATGCTTGGTCTAATGAGACAGTGGCTGAAATAGATGCTGTTGTTGAGAGGACTATGTCATCACGAGTTAGATACTTGAGATCGCCGGCTTCATCATAATAGACATTAGTAAGCGCAAGCTCTGTTGAACGAGCTGGCAGTGAAGCTGTCACATAAGACATTCTTATGCATTCTCTTCGTCTTCAAGCGTCTCATCTTCTGCAGGCTCTTCATCAACAGACAATTTCTTTTTTTTCTTGGGAAGAGACATTGCAATCATTATCTCGACTGCACTAATTCTTTTTGAAAAGCTCGGGTCTTCGTAGAGTTTGTTTAGCAACTCACGAGCAGTACTGAGTGCTTCTTGCTTCTCAGTGTCAGACATTTTCTTGGCGACGGCTCCGGGTGGTCGGCCGTCGCCAGCTTGCATTTCTTTGTGAAATTGATGTTCCATATATTCTCCTTTTTATAAAATAATTAGAGCGACAAGCTTGAACATAATTGCTGTCAGCACAGTGCCGCCTGATATGCTTGCTACCCACCGAAAAACTTTCATTTCTATTTTGTGCTCTACGTAATTAGTGTTCAACGAGTTTAGTGTCTCTGTAATGTGGTCTATTTTGCTTTCAAGCCGAGCACCATCCATCGTCAGCGCTTCAAGTCTTGTTTCAATTATAGCAATGCGCTCGACTTCTTGTGTGCTCATATCACCGCCTCGGGCGGGTCCGGCGTCGCCGGGGTTCCGGCTGCTAGCATCTCTCGCCATTCGTCATCAGAATTGAGCTGGTCATCACTGTTTATTATGTCAAATAACAAGCGCAAAGCATCAAGCTTGTGTTTATTGAATTGAGCCGTGATTGGAAAGTTTGGGTCAAAGTCTGGTGTCTCTATAATATGTTGAGCAAGAAGTGCTTTTATATCGCCCTTGCTTATATCTTCAGCAGGACGAGAGCGCAAGAGTTGATGCAGTGTTTTTATAACAATCTTCTTTTTCTTTTTAGATTTCTTTATCATTCTGCCGCCTCGCCCAGTCCCTAACTTCTTGCCTGATAGTCTTATCTATTTTCATAAGTTCCTTTACGTGCAGTTTTTCTAAGCGAGATAGGTCATATAGAGTTATAATGTCTGAGAGATATAAGAGCCAGTGTTTGCCATAAACTTCTTCAATATGACAAGCGAGCTGGTTGGAGAGAAGCTTTGTTTGTGGTTCAGAACCAGCGAGCCGTACGCCGCCGCTTACAGAAACATTGTTCTTGAAGAACTCAAGTTCGTTAGCAACACGAGCATCTAAAGCTTCTTTAGCACGTTGCTTCATAATGTGTGTTGCTGCTGGCGAACAGCGGTAATTTATAATTGCGTGTTTTTAGATGTTGCACCCATTCAGCTTCACATTCACTTCGCAGCTTTGCAGAGTTTTCAGCATTAGCTATCAGGTGGAATGATGCAAGAAATGTGAGGCTGTCGCAGATAAACTGATTGAATAGTGGTGAAGTGTCGCAATCAGCATCTGATATGTCTTGAAGGGTGCCCGCAAATGTTGAATTATAAGTTGCAACGAAGTGAGTGTGGAATGCTCTGACTAAGTTTCTTATTTTCTTGTGTCTGTCTGATAACAAGCCGCGGTTGAGTGCTTCATAACTTGCAAGCAATTTATTCAGATTGATTAGCATCAAGTTATAAAATGATTGCAAGTTATGAGCATTATCGAGTGTGCAGACACTGTTTTCCAGATAATCAGGAAGCACAGCTAATGGGTTAGAGCGCTTCATTATAGTTGCTTGCAAGACGTTATAGCTTGTAGCTATCTCTAAGATTGCATTGACGATCTGGCCTTCAAGCATTCTCTTTTTATTTATTTTTAGTTTGCGTCTTTGTTTGTCGTCGAACGAGATGAACAGTAAATCTCTCATATTTTTTTGTTTCCTTTTAGAACTGTGTTAGAGCGATTGGAGAAAATGTTGGCTTCACTCGCTGACTATAAAACTTATCACCATTTGCAAGTTTGCTTTGCACGTATAAGTCGATGACGTCTTGAAGAACTAATCCAGCTATGATAGAACCTTGATAATTTCTTGCAAGCTCATAATGAATAGTCTCACCGTCAGCAGATAGTGCTTGTTGCAACTTTATTTTTTTTTGATAGATAGCTGCTGTCTGCTTGACTGTGTCAAGATACTCTCGTAGGTGTGTTAGATAGCGGTCTTCTTTTTCTTCAAACATAATTTTTTATATCTCCGTTAGCTAACTATTTTGCTCTTTGAGGTAATACCCAACAAAGCTCTGAAAGAGCTTGCTGACAGGGGCAGTGCATTTGCTATAAAGGCAATCTAATCTTTGAATGCAGCAATGCTGACGCTAACTAAACCAGAACGTTCGCTTTTGATGCGTTGAAGCGTTTCTTTATCTTCTTCTTTAGACAGCTTGTGAAAGTTCTTCTAAGCTTTTTGTAAATCTAAAGCAGAGCTCTAATGTCTTATCTTGAGAACTAACGAGCGATTTTAGCTCTTCAAGTTCTTTCTTGAGTTTTATATTCTCTTTGAATAAGAGAGACATTTGAGATTGCATTTGAGTTTCTGTGAGCTTATTAGAGAACTTCATTTATTTTCACGTTTCATTAGAAATAGCAAAGACAATAACAGCGATGTTCGCATTGATAGACTATTCTTTCAGAGCTGTCATCATTCCACTGGAGCAATTTGCTCTCACTGACGTGGATTGGTATGCCTTCGTTGGGTTGATATGTCAAGTTATCTGTTTTTGTCCCATCACCGTGCCCTTGAACGTTTCCGTTTTGAGTACCGTCTCCTCTTGCGTTCCACCCGGGCATTGCTAACCCGCCTGATGTCCTTAGATAAAGACTTGATGTGCCAAGGTTTATAGCACCGTGGCTGATTGGGTTGAAGATTTCTAATGCCTTTAGTTTGCTGACAGAGACACCAGACATTGCAAGTTCTGCTCCAAGCAAGCGAGCAGCTCCGTTTGCTGGTGTTGCTGAAAGCCCAACAATCTTTGTCTCGTTGGTCACAGCAAACCCTGATGCAGCTAACCTGTCAAGTTGGTATAGGCGGTTTTCAGACATTTAGTTCAGTTCCTTCAATTTCATTTACATCGAGCCCCCACCATCAGTCGCTAACCCACTTCCAGTTGCATTTAGCACGAATTCGCCAAACCGTGTCTTTGCCATCAACTGCCTGCCATTGAAGAAGAGATAGCACGAACCCGTTGGGCCTAGTGTATTTACACCAATTTGCCCACCACCCGCAGAAAATCCTGATTGCAACACTTTGTTGTTGTTGTAAGCACCAGAACCTGTCGCGAAAAACATTATTGCGTTCCTCGCTCCCTCACCAGTTGCACCAGAGAGGACAAGCAGCACTGAACTTGAATTGTGCAGTCCGACAGCAGAGCTTGGGTCAGGTTTGGCTGGTATGCCACCAAGGAATACGAAACCAGAGCTTCCAGCGCCAGAAACTCGAGTTATAATTGTCCTTCCGGCAGCTACCTGGAATGAACCAGAAACAATTTGCAAAGCGGGAGCAGAGTTATTCAAGCTGCCAGTGACTAGAACAGACTTTCCAAGACTAAGTGGTGTCAGGTCTTCTGCATCGGAGCTACCAGTGAATACCACATCACCAGTGAATACAACAGGGAGTTCTATATCAAGAACATTGCGTCTTGTTTGTGGATGAAATAACCCAGAACTATCAAACTTATGCCCATACTTTCCGCTCATCTTTTATGTTCTCCCATCTCTGTCTCTCTATAGATTTTATCTATAAACAAGCGATGCAAATTGCTCTAATTATTTTCATCAGGCTTGCCTTGTGCTTTATAAGTGATTATAGTTGTTCTATTGTGCATTCATATAATGCTGGATTATATTGCGAAGATTAGTTTCTTGTTCTGGTCGCAGTCTCTTTGTTTTTATGAATGTATGATTAGCTTCTGCAATGTCATTTCTGTTTGAGTATGTGAGCTTTGCTGCTATAGCTTTTGCTTGTTCTAAGAGTGTCTTTTGTGTGAAGTTCTCTGAAAACTCTGCTAATTGTTTATCAAGCAAGTGTGGCACAATCTTATCTAACTTTTCTGATAGATTAGCAATCTGCTCTTCCAGCTTAGCGAACTGCTCTTGCGAGATGCCTGAAGTAGGGAGTGGAGCGACTGCTGCACTTGGTGCTGTGTTTTTATTTGCTATTGGTTTGCTATTATCGTTGCCCATAAGTTTCTTTAGTTTCCTCTAAGTTCTATCTATTATCATTCTATCAGAGATTACCAGCTTCTATTTTCTTCTGCTTGTTTGCTTGTTGGAGCATATAGCAAGTCGTCTTTCGTCTCATCATAAAGTTCATATCTACGTTTAGAGAGCCTGTTAGCTGTTTGCAAAATGCTTTTATCTTGTTTTATAAGCTCAGCTCTTAGTTCTCTTTGTCTTAGTTCTCTAAACTGTCTTATAAGCAATTGTATTTGTCTTTGTTCAGACATTATATTCTTTGTAAGCTTGCTAATTTCAGTAAGCAACGCTCTGCCATCAGTGTATTTTGGTAAAGCTCCACTCATACAGAGACTAATTATCTTCAATCTTCGGTCAAGTCTTTGAAGATTTGCTGAAGCTCTGCATCTTTAGAGAGCTTTCGAAGAGCAAACTTTTCTTTCATAAAGATTGCTTGACGAGTTATTGGGCATCCAGTAAGCTTGCTCTCAGCATCAGCCAAATCTTGAAGTGTCAGGCCCAGTTTCTTCTTACGCTTTCTCATTCAGTTGATTGCATCTCTGCTTTGAATGCTTCCCATTTCAGCTTCATTGACTGCTTCATAAACTTCTCTTCGTCTGTTTCTGCTCTCTGAAATCTGCCTCTTTGTCTTGTGATGGTTGCGATTTGCTTATAAAGCTCTGTGTCTGGTTTATAGCTCATATTTTTTTATATCCTCTTGTGAAAGTTCTTTTAGTTTTGTGCTTAGTTGCTTCAATCTCTCAACTTGTTTGGTTGTCAGTGTGTGCTTAGCATCAATTTGTTCAAGCACTGATTGAACAAACATTCTATCCCAGTCTGTTGTCCATTCTTCAAAGTGTGGATGCGCAATTATTTTTTCTTCAATAGATTTCTTTATTGATAAGCTGGCTGCGAATGGAATGTGCTTGTTTGAGCTAAAGTCTGGGTGAAGAACTTTCTTTTGTTGAGCTCCATTCTTCTTGTGCTTATTCCTCCAATCAGTGACCAAATCATCTACAGACTTGGTGCTATCATCGTCAGCAATTTCTTTGATTAGTTCCTTTAGTTCCATTTTCTCTATATCCTTTCGTTTTTGAGAGAAAGTTTGTATCCTGTTTCTTTGAATATGAAAGTTTCCAAAGCTTTCAAATTGACACGTACGTGTGATTTTACAATCAATCCATCGTGCATCAGCAATTTTATGTCGTGCATTCCGTTGTGATAGAGCTCAAAATACTTGATGATAGCATTCAAGCAGCGACGTTCTGCTCGCCTCAAGAATGCTGCAAGTTCTGAACAATTTCTGAAACCCTTCTGCTGCATAAACTTCTTACGTTCTCGACAGAGCCTTACCCACCACGGATGGTCTCTGTGGATGCGAGCTTTCTCGATGTTGTCATCATAAACTTTGACGAGTGCATCGAATGGGTTCATCTTGGGTGTGTTTAGTGTGAAGATTTGTCGGACTGTTTTCATTTGGTCTAAAGTCAGTCCAAACTCAGCAGAGAAAGTGGCCTCTGTCTGCCTTAGATTGGCTGAGTATGTAAGGGTAGCAGATTGATCTCCAGGGAGGGTAGGATAGCATCCTACCTGACCTGGAGCTGGGTTCTCTAATTGGTTCTCTAATTGGTTCTCTAATTGGTTCTCTAATTGGTTCTC
>ERZ1292629.183-Hain-H43-01um-R1-183-length-65815-cov-10_pt1 | contig 65815 bp, 88 predicted proteins | sample MGYA00564399_ERZ1292629 | MGnify/ENA primary metagenome ERZ1292629 (study PRJEB36523, sample SAMEA6512636) | groundwater metagenome | collected 2019-01-08 | study: AquaDiva: Metagenomics assemblies of 32 groundwater samples
CCATGCCGTGGACCACGGCAGGGTCGGGGCCCACCCCAGATCACCCAGTCCAGCCATGCCCGCCGCCAGTCGCATGGACCGGTACTGGTCCACCGTAACCACTTCCGTCGTCTTGCCCGGCGCCCACAGCTCCGGGTCCGGCTGCGGCTGGGCAACCACCTGCTGGAGAAAGAAGTTCCACTGATGATGGTTGTACTTCAGCCCCCGCGCGTTGGCCGCCGCCACCGCATTCGCCTCCCCCGACCGGGCGGCCTCGCCGGCCAGCGTCTCGTCAGTGTAGTTGCGGAACAAGTTCACGCTGGCAGCCTGCCGGGCAGCGGCGGCTACCGCATCGGCGGCCAACTTGGCCGCCGCCTCGGCGGCTACCCTGTCGGCTTCATTCTTCGTAGCTGCTGCTTTCGCCGCGGCGTCGGCGGCCGCTTTTGCGGCAGAGGCGGCGGCGTCGTCGGTGGCCGCCGCCACCCCGGACGGCCTGTTGGCGTACCAGTCGTAGAGGAGGTACCCCCCGACCGCCAACAGAATCCATTTCAGCTTGTCGTCCATGGCTACCTCCCTCTCCCCCGCAGCACCCACCACCCGGCCATCACCAACCCCACCGCCAGGCACGGGTGGATGTCCACCCAAGCCATCGCCTGGCACCACAGCCCCCGGCCCTCTCCCCACCGCGGCTCCATCACCGGCAGGTTGAACCTCACCGGCGGCCGCGGCCGCTCCCCCTCGTCGGGCACCTCCGGTGGGTGTAGTGGCAGCAGTTCGGCCACCCGTCCCGCCTCCGGGTCCGGGCACACGCCGGCGGCGCGCAGCTCATCAAGGTAGGGCTGGCACTCGGGGTGACTGCAGCCAAGCACGCCGACATAGCCGTCCCGGCTGCACTCGTACAGCGCCTGTTCCCCGATGTCGGTCTGACTCAGGGCGCCGCAGCGGACTCGTTGGCACAGTTCAGCGTCGGCCATACTCATTTCCTCAGCGCCAGCAGCGCCACCCCCGCGACGACGGCCAGCATGATCGGGTCCATCCCGAAGATCTTCCCGCCCCCATCTGGTACCACCGTCTCGCCCCCGCCACCACCGCCGTCCTTTGGCACCTCTCCGGGCTGCCCCTTGGGAGGCACAGTCTGATTGGGCTTGCCAGACACAGAGGAGGCCTGCTGTTGGGGAGTGGGTGGAGCGACTGGGGTTGCCGGCCCGCCAGACGGCGTGGACGAAGTCTGTCCTACATAGGGCGTGTAACACTCCCCCTCTGTGCATACCGCCTGCTGCAACTGGGCGGCGGGTGGTACTGCCGGAATCGGCAACGATCCCCGATACTTGCCGCAGTCCAGATTGGTGGCGGTGCCCGGATTCAGCCGCACATCGCGTTCGCAGGTGGCCAGATTCCACGCCCGCCTGGCGTTCTCCTGCAGCACTAGATTGGCTGCCTGCACCTGGGCGTTGAACCCCACACAGGGCCCGGAACTCATCTCCTGGGCCCCACACGGCATAGCCGCATAGAGCATGGGCGCCGGCGGCCCGCTGGGAAGCCCCTCGTCGTAGTAGGACTCCTCGGCCGCTGCTGTCATCACGCTGGCTGCCTGGGAGTAGGTCCCCCCTGCCCCATAGTAGGACTCGTAGGCCGGGGTGCCCGGCCCGGCACCAGCGGCGATGGCGGCGATGGCGTCGGCCGTGGTCATGCCCATCCCGGCCCGGCCCATACCGGCGCGGCCGTACCTTCCAGACCAGCGCCACTCCCGGCTCCCTGCGTGGAGGTTGACGCGGAGGGGGTTGGTGGTGAAGTCCTTGGCCGGGGCGTTGCTGGCGAGCATCATCGGCGGGTCCTCCGACTGCGCCGGCGGCGCGGCGCGGCAATGCGGCGCTGTCGGCGCGGATTGCCGCGCCCAATACTGGCGCGGGTGCGGCGCACATGGCGGCGGCGGCGCGGGTTCTGCTGCCGCGTCGGCTTCCCCCACATCCCCCATGCCCACCACGCCGCCAGGGCCAACACGGCATAGGTCCCCCACGGCGTCGGCGGCGGCTCCACCGGCCGGGGCTCCTCGAACCCGTACCCGTACACGGTAATCACTTGCCACCTCCAGCAGCAGCCACTACTTTCAGTCCAGGAGGATCCAGCACGATAAGCCGAGCGCGCCCACGGAGGTTCAGCAACTTGGTCTGCTCATAAAGTTGCTGTGTCCTGAGCAGCATATCCGGGTCGATCTCGTACTGCCCCCACCAACGGCTCGACCCGCTTCGAAGTCCACGTTGCGCTGTCGTGTAACTTCTGATCTGCTCGTTCAGGCGCTGCAACTCAACCAGATTTAGGGCCTGTTGCTGTTTCACCCAGAGGAAAGGAAGTAGAACTTCCGCACATGCCCTCGCCTGCTTAGCAGCCACGCCCCATCGAACTTGATGTCGATTTGGCGGTCTGTACTTGATCTTCCGTAAAGAACCGCCAAACAACTGGTGTAGAAACACAACCGGATGGGGGTCGCACATAGCCACTACGATTACCCCTGCGTAAGTGTGGCGCTCCGTCCTCCCCCGAATGGAAATGGAGCCATCGGCGTCAATGATCCCTGCGGCGTATGCGATGTCGGTTGGCTTCATCACCGGTGCCCCCCACCACCCACCGTTACCGCCAGCAGCAAGGCCCCTATTCCAAGTAGCAGAGGCACTGGCATTCCCGCCACCGTGCTGGGAAGATCAATAACCCCCGAAGACGGCGTGATGGTAACTGTCCCATCTGGATTGCGCGTCACCATCTCCCCCGGTCCGGGATCGGGTATGACGCTTGGATCGTTAGCAATGGGATCATGATAGAAGGAAAACCAGTCCCACTCCCCGCCGCGCTGGCGGTCCTTGACGCACTCCTGCCCGGGATTGCCCATCACCGGCACGTTGCAGTTATCGACCACGTACTGCCAGCCGGCCTTGAAGTTCTCCAGCGCCTGCGCTTGGCTGCTGGCCGTGCGCGGCCCGGCCATGTACCCTTCAAGGTTTTGCTGCAGCAGGGGCGCGACCTTGTTGACGATCTCGGTGGTGGCCACCTTCTGCTTGGGGCCCTTGCGGTTGAACAGTAAGGTCAGCGCCAGCACCACCCCAGCCACCGCAGCGCCAATTACCGGGATGGCCAAACTGGCCGATGTCATGCCCAGGAAACTACCACCCCCTGCGATGGTCGAAGCGGCGGAGCCACTGATGATGGACCCTGCCGTCACCACTCCAGTCTTGGACACCTGCTCGGCCACGCTCGCCTGCCCCATCCCCCTTGCCGCCTCGTTGGCCTGCCATGCCCCCCTACTCAGGTGGTTGCGGTGGCTGGCCGGAGGAGCAAAGACCGGCCAGCCCCCGTGGGGCGGGACTCGGAGGAGATCCCGCTGCCGCCCTGGAGCTTGTCCCTCAGCCCCGGTAACCCGTCTTGGGATCGATTGGCGCATGGGGAGTGGTTAGCGCCGCCTCCGCTTCCTTACCACGGCTCGCCGCTTGGCCACCCTCTTCTTAGGGAACAGCATCACCTGCACGTCGTTGCCCACCTTGCGCACCTTGGCCGTGGCCCACTTCACCGGGATGGGATTGCGCTTGCGCCCCACCTTCGCCGTGCGCCTGCGGTGCGCCTTGGCCTTGGGCTTGGGCTTTCTCCCAGTCGCCCTCTTCTTGCGCTTGGCCTTGGGCCTGCGCTGGGAGTACTCGTCCCCCGCCCGATCCGGGTCGTAGTCTGCCGAACTCCGGATTGGGTGAAATCCAGTGGCGTTGTAGAACCCGGCCGCAATGTTCTTCACTCTCATGGCCATCTCAGCCTCCCTCCTACCTCTTCGCCATCACCATCACCGCCACCACCGCCGCCACGCCCAGCAGCAGCATGGTAGTGGTACTCACTCCCGCTACTGGTACACGGGTCGGTCCCGTGTCGGGGTAGTTGAACCCGCCGCCGGCGCGGATCACCGTACTCGACCCGCTCGGCGTAGTGTGGGTTTCGTAGGTCGGCCTCTGTACTTGGCTCCCCACGATGGCCAGCGTTCCCCGGGTGAGGGTGTTCAGCCAGTTCACCCCGCCTGGGCTCTCCCAGAATCCACCCCCACTGACAAGGGGAGCCCCCGTCCCGCCCTCCTCGACCAGGGTCCAGCTACCTGCGTAGGGCAATCCCAAATCGCTCAGTGGACCTTGGCTCAGTCCTAGCATCATGCGAAGCCTCCCATCAGTCTCGCCGCGGCATACACCAGTCCGCCTCCCGCCAACCACGGCAGCCACCCCCCATCCCCGACCGGCCACTCCCGCTTCTTCCCATACCGGTCCGGCGCCTCCCATCCCAAGTACGGCCCATGGCTCACATCCACCGCCACCCTCCGCCCGCCCCGTCCGTCCGGGTAGGCCGCCAGGTACACGTGCGAGTAGCGGCTGGGGTCGGCCGCGTCGGCGGCCAGGGTAATAAAGGATACGGGCACGCCCAGGTTCAGCAGCAACGCCGCTGCGTACATGGCGTAGTCGTCGCAGTCCCCCGACCTCCGGCACCCCCCCCCTTCGCACAGGGCGGCCATGTCGACCGGGCGCACCAACACCTCCACGATGGGTTGGCTGTGGTAGGGCTGGATGGGCAGCGCGGACACCTCGTCGCGCACGAAGCTCAACTGCCCCTTAACGTGGCGGAATACGGCCTCCACCGGATCCCCGCCCCGCGCCACGGCCCGCTGCGCCTGTGCGCTCACGGCCGTGGTGCGGTAGTCCGCTTCCACGTACCCCCGCATGAGGCCGATCACCTCGGCCACCTGCTCGTCGGGGTCCTCCGATACGGTGGTAGTCTCATACCGTACCTCGCCCCAGCTTGGGTGGGAGATCATCACATGCTGTTGCTATCAGCCCGGGGCCGGCCCCGCGCCCCTTCCCGAACGTGATCGCCGGCCTCGGGCCTCCGGGAGGATCCAGGTCACGTCTTCCCTGCAAGGAAACCTTGCAACCTCGCAACCGCACACCGAACGTTTTCCACAGGCATCATCTCACGCTTGCTTTGTGGGCGCAAATAGATATGTAATATGTACAGGAGACTACGTCCCCTTGTGGAGATCTCCTAGAAGGAGCAGCAACTCATGCCAGAAGAAGCGGTTGCGGAGCCTGCAATCGATCTTAGGAAATCGCATCCAGGACGCGCCGGGAGGCCGTCCAAATCGAAACAGCAGTCTAAATCCCGCGCCAAACGCGATCCGTTGAGTTCAGTAGAGTCCGACTCCGCCCTCAATTCAGCCCCCGAACCTGGCTCCACCAAGCGGGTCGAGATCCCCAAGCCACTACACTTCCGCTACGGCACCGATCAGCCTTCCCCACGCCGACCGGAGCACTTCTTCCAGTGGTGGCAAAGCTTGACCGCGGCCCAGAAGCGGCTGTCGATCATCTACATCTACCGCAACTACCCAGTGATCGGCATCAAGGTAGCCGACAACAAATCCCCCAGCGGCTTTCGCATCTCGGCGCAGATCGACAAGCGCTCGGGCACCGACGTCCTCACCAGCCTGGACGACATCCTCCACCACTATGGCTCCGGCAACTACACCATCCGCTTCAACCAAGCCGAACCCAACAAAGCGGTCTGCCTGTGCATCATCCAGGGACTGCGCGACGAACAGCATCCGCCGGTAGTCGACCTCAACACCCTGTTGGTGGACGACCCGGCCAACAAACCCTACATCGAGGGCCTGCGCTTGCGCGGCGTGCGCGTGCCGGGCGTGGACCCCATCAACGAGGAGGATCAAGTGGGAGCAGCAGCAGTAACTCAGATGGTGGGCACCGTGGAAAGGCTGATGGACCGCAACGCCGAACTATCGGCCAGGGTAGCCAGCCCGCCAAAGGAAGAGAAGCGGCCGGGCGCCGACGAATCGATCGTCAGCACCGCGCTGGCCACGGGGATGAAGATCATCTCCAACGCCAGCGACACCCAGTCGGCCATGCTGAAGTCGGCCATGGATAAAGTAGGCGAGCTCAGCAAGACCGCTGTCCCGCCGGCGGCCGCCGCGGCGCCGGACCCGCTGGCCATGATCGAGTCGGTGGGCAACTTACTCAAGACCCTGGTCCCGCCCGCCGCCCCCAACAACCAGCTCGACATGCTGGTGGCGGCGGCGCTCAAGCGCTCCGACACCCTGGAGGAGAAGTTGTTCACCATCCAGGCCCAGCAGCTCACCTTCTTACAGAGTATGCTCACCCAGTCCCAGCAGATTTCCAAGCCCACCGCCGATGCCGCCACACCCAGGCGCGCCGCCGCGGAAGGGATGCCCGCCACCCCCATTGAGATGCTGCGCGATCTGGTCAAGCTCAAGGAGGGCCTGAGCAACCTGACCGGAGACGCCAGCGCCGCCGAGGCCCCCGTCTCCCGCTCCAATCCCAACGCCCCTTGGTGGGCCAGCCTGCTCCAGAACCTGCCCCAGTTAGTCCAGGGTGGCGCGGCGATCGCCTCCATGATCGCGGTGGCCTCCTACAACAACGCCATCGCCAAGACCGGCACCGGCCAGCCCACCCCGGTCGCCATGCCCACCATCACCCCACCAGCCGAGACGGAGCCCAACGAGGAACTCCCCCCTCCCCCTCCCAGCGACGGCGCCGAGACCAACCTCCCCCAACCAGGAGACACCACCTTGAACGCCTATCACCACTTCCTCGCCCAGCTCGAGAAGCCCCTGTTGCTGGCCCTAGAGAACAACGAGCCAGGCGACCAGTTCGCCGAGAAGCTGGTGGGCTGGCAGGGGCAGGTCGCCTACGACCTTCTGCACGGCCTGGGCCGGGACTCGGTCGTCCAGATCCTGTCCACCTACCGTCCCATCTGGTCGGTGGTCTCCACCATCCCCCAGAAGTTCAGCCAGTTCCTGGACGAGTTCCTCTCCTATGGGGATCAGGAGCAACTGCCCGACCTACCTCCGGCACCACCACCGCCACCCGGCCAACCCGTTGCAGCAAGTCCGGGGATGAAGGTCCACAACCCCCGGGCGGGTAAGGCACACAAAGCTACCCCTGGACCGGTAACGCAGTAGGGAGTACACTGGAGGCACCATGTACGAGTTGGAGTACTGGTGCCCCTGCCAAGGTTTTGGTAGGTGGTTACGTCTGGAGGGGCCAGACTACGACGACCTGAACGTGGCGGCTGCCATGGCCGCGCGCCACGCCGCCTCATCGGGCCGGATTATTCGGGTGGTGGACTGGCAGGGGCAGGTACACTACCAAGCCTGACTGGTTTGGTCGGGGCAGCAGGATTCGAACCTGCGATCTCTTGCGCCCAAGGCAAGCGCGCTACCAGACCGCGCCATGCCCCGATGGGCGAAAGCGGCTTCTGGCTACACCGGCCTCGAAACCATAACCAGAAGCCGCCAGCGGTTGTTGGATCGGGCGGTAGCGGCTGTGGGCTGTGACCCCCACTACCGCCCGTCTTGCCGGCCGGGAGAATGGTACCGTCCGGGAGCGACCGCGCCACGGTCGTTAAGTCCATTGTACCTTATCCACATCCCCTGTCAACCGCTATTCCTTCCCCTTGGCCATCCCCTCCAACCCCTCCATTGCCACCCTGAACGGCCGGCCGGACCGCTTAATCCAGGGGATCAATTTCGTTAAAACCCACGTTTGGGCCTTCGTTCTGGGTCCTTCTTCCGGCGTGGCGTACCCTTCCAGTTCGACGATCATCTGCTTTGCTGTCTTGGACCTAACCTGTTTTTCCTCCTTGGTCTGGGTGGGCTTATTTGAGACATCCGTGCCTGAATTGGTGCAGCTTGCACCACTTCGGACATCTACATCCGAAACACCACCATGGGCTGATTCTGTGGTCTCCTCGGCTGCCCTGGCCGCTGCTTCCCGCTGGGCGCCTTCGGGCTGGTCCAGGACACGTATGGCTACCTCGGCCGGGATCTCTCCGGCGTTGACTTGGCGCTGCGTGCTGGCGGGTAGGTCGAGCAGGCGCAGGCGGCGAGACACCGTGGTGTGGTCGATGTTCATCTTCTGGGCGATGTTGCGGTGGGACATGCCGGTGGCGGCCAGGAGTTTGCAGGCGTAGGCCTGATCGACCGGGCCGGGCTCGGCGCGCTGGAAGTTCTCGGCGATCCCGGCGAGCATCTCCAGGGGTGGTTGGCGCTTAACTGGGGAGGTGTAGGGCTTGACGATGGCCAGCAGTTTGTAGGGGCCGTCGAGGATCCCCATGCCGAGCTGCTCCTCGATGATCATGCAGGCGGCCGCCCAGCGGCGCCAGCCGAAGCGGAGCAGGTAGGTGGAGTCGGGCATCCGGGTGACGCCGATGGGTTCCTGGAGGCCCTCCGACAGCATGGATACGGCCAGGCTGAGGAGGGAGTCGCGCGAGGTCTGGAAGCGGCGCGTGTTGAGTTCCTCAGGGGCGGCGATCTCGTAAGGATCGAGCAGGAGGAGTTCGGGTGGTTCGTTCGGCGCCGGTGGGAGCGCTGGTGGAGTTTCGGTTTCTACCAGCCCATGTGGATCCGGGGCAGGCAGGGGAGTAGTGTCGTTCTTCTTTCGTGGCATGTGGCTGCTCCTTGGGATGTCCGGTAATTAAGCTGCGCCGGGATCGTCCCCGTCGCCACCAAGCGCATAGCCTTCCGGCTCTTCGTCCTCGTCGTCCTCGTCATCGTCGGCGAAGGGGGACTCGTAGTCGTCCTCCTGCTCGAAGTCGAAGCCGTCCGGGCCGGCGTCCTCGACGGTGGTCTCCTCCGCCTGATCGGGGGTGGGAGAGGTGAGGCGGTAGAGGGATACGTCCAGTCCGTGGGCACCGCGGACCGAACCGTCATCGGCCGGGATGTCCAGGTGGGCGAACAGGAGGTCGCCGGTGTCGGATTCGACCAGGACGGCCGGTTCGCCATAGACGGCGATGGATTCGTCACCTCCGGCCACTATCGAGTAGTGGTCGAGGCCGGTTTTGATGGTTGCCATGTGAGTGATGCTCCTTGTCAGTTGTATCCGGGGATTGTTGGGCCACCCGCTCCCAAGGGAGAAGGTGGCCCGGGTGAGCTAGGGCTGAGTCACCGCCTCGTGGACGACGGACATCTGCGAGGCCCGGCTGTTGCCGCTGCCGCGCAGGGCGTAGCCGTACCAGTTGGGCATGAGGTAGTTGGTGTTTGAGACCATCATGATGGTGACCCAGACCTCCTTGTCGTGCGAGATGGCGAAGGTCCGGTAGGTGCCGTCGTCCTTCATGCGGAAGTAGCGGGGGAGCAAGCCACCGACCAGCAACCCGTTGCGCAGGTCGAAGTACGGGGGCTGGCCGGAGTAGGTGGTGTAGTTGGTCATTTTCCAGGCGGCCAGGGCGTTGTAGCCGGCGTCGGAAGAGCCAGGGGAAGAGTAGACCACGAACTTGGAGGTGGTGGCGTCGTAGAGGACCAGGCCGAGGGAAGCGGCTTTGTCGGCAATGACGCCCTCGAGGCCCACAATGATGGAGTAGGGTGCGGTGGGGAGGGGCTTGACCAGGACGCACCAGTTGAAGCCGACGCCGGGGGCGCCGGGGTGGAACAGGGAGAGCTTGCCGGAGGGGGTGGTGACGGCCGAGCAGGAGCCTTGGTTGCCCCAGAAGAAGTCGTTCAGGTTGGGCGGGGTGTCCGCCGCGGCCAGGGTGAGGGTGCTTGCCGGCAACAGGGCCAGCAAGAAAAGTAGGGGGAACAGCTTTGTTCGCATGTGGTAATCCTTCTCTCGCCTGAGTCTAACCGCCCGCCGCCGGCGAGTCAACGGCGATTAGGGGGTACTGCCGCCGTGCCGTATCGCGTGTCGTCCAGTCGAGACCCGTCACGCCGCCCTGGGCCATATAATCGAGTCGGGTGCGGTGTAGCCTCCAAGTCGAGTCGTGCGCCATCATGCCGCCCCGTTGCGTCCTGCCTGCAGTTCAGTTCTATCGTGTGATGTCATGTCCAGCCGCCCTGTCCGATTCGCGGGGGGTGCTGTCGCATCATGCCGCTTCGTAGGGTCAGGCCTCGTGATGTGATGTCCAGCCGCCCTGTCGGATACCATAATGTAGGGCCGCCCCATCGCGTCCAGCTACGTTTTGTCTGGCCGCTTAGGTCAGTCGGTTCCATGGAGCCGCCGCATTGCATGTCGTGCGGTGCAGTGTGGTGTCGCCGCTTGGCTCAGGATAGTAGAGCCTCCTCGTTATGTGCCGTTTTGCCGCTCTGCCGAATCAGGTGGTACAGTGCATCGCCGCCTGGGCTGGCCTGGAACTGTCTTGCCACCGTGTCTTGTCGGGTCAAGTGTAGTCATGCGATGCCGCTTGATTCAGTCCAGTTCTGTTTTGCCACCTCGTTGGGTCGTGTCTCGTATCGCCGCCGTGTGCTGCTCTGCCGCTGCGCCCGGCCTTGTCCGGGTTTGTCCTGCCGCCCTGTCTTGTGCCGTTTCTCCGCGCTTCGTATCGTCCAGTCATGCTGCCCTGAGCAGTAAGGTAAAGTTCTGTATTGCCGCCCAGGAGCCGTTTGGTTTTGTCTCGTGATGCCGCTGGGTCCCGCGTGGTCGTGTGTCGTGTTGCCGCCTCGTCCGGTCAGGTGTTGTTTTGCCGCCCAGTAGCCGTTTGGTTCTGTCTCGTGATGCTGCTGGGTTTGGGCCGGTAGGTTGGTGAGCCGCCGGCCCCCTACAAGGTACTGGTTAAGCCTCCACGGTCATGGAGCGGACAGCAAACTTGCCCCGCTCGAAGGCTTTGGCCGAGCCCAGGCCGATGCACTCCATGGCCGAGATGATCCGGGCCATGTCCTCGCCGCCGATCTTGCCAGCGTACCAGCGGAATTCGAACCCGAACCGGGTGCCGGCATCGACGCACTCGCGGTCTGAGATGATCGACATGGAACCGGCCGGGGTCGAGACCCGGCCGCGGAAGTCGTGGAAGTAGGTGGTGGCGCCCCCCGCCCCGTCCTCGGCCGGCTCTATCAGGTGGATGTGGGTGTGGGGCTGGGGGACCTGGGAGTGGTAGCTGATGCCGTGGGCGTGGACCCGGCCCATCTCGATGACGTCGCCCTTGGATCCGCGCTTATCGACGAACAGTCCCAGGCGGGAAGCGGCGGCCTTGAGACAAGCCTTGACCATCCAGTTCCCCAGCCAGGGACCAAACGTATCGCGGCGGATGATGCAGACCCCGTAGGTCAGCTTCTCCTCGAGCTCGGCGTCTTCGGCGGCGGCCTTCTTGCGTTCTCCAATCTCCTCGTCCATGATGCGGGTCACGGCCGCTTCCACGGCCTCCCCCTCCAGGTGGAGGTGGTGGCGGCAGAAGGCTTCGATACCGTCGCGGTCGGCGGCCATGCCCCCAACCAGCTCGGTGGTGAACTCGCATTCTGCCACCAGGCGGTTGGTCATGCCCTCGTAGTAGCCGTCGAGGTCGGCCTGAGTGTAAGTGGTTACGGTGGTCTTCCGCGGGGCGGAAGAGTCGTCGGTAGTAACGGCTGATTTCTTGGCGCTCATTTTGCTCCTTTGTGCGTTTCAAATTCGGTGGCTTTTCCCCACCCCGACAGCGCCACCCGGTCGGTAGGGTAGGCTCGGCGCAGCTCGGCGTCGTTCCGGGTCTGGTGGTAGGAGGTGGTGACTACCACCCCTTGGGTGTCGCGCACGACAGCCCAGGGGAGGTGGTGCTCGTGAGCCAACTGGACCATCCTGGAGTGGGCCTCCAGGCGGCTGGGGTAGGCGGTAGTCGACCAGGGGTCGGACTCGTGGATGGAGCAGGTGCCATCGACCGAGCGGAGGTAGACATACCACCAGCCGCGGCGGTGGCGGAACTTCCGGGCCAGGGGGACTTGGAGGCACGGGCCCACCTGGAGGATGGTGCGGTCGCTCATGCTTGTCCCCCATTCGTCAGGCGAATCATCTCGTGCCAGTACTCCAGATCGATCTTGGCGGCCCTGTACGTGCGGATCCGGTCCAGTTGGGTGGTGGTGGTGGTGGTGGGAGAACTGGCCGGGGACGGATTGGCGGGCCGTTTGCGGAACGGCTTGATCTGGATGCGTTGGCCCAGGTAGCGGTAGGCCACTGCCCACAACCAGCCGCGGCTGCACTCGCCCGTTGTGAGCTGCGACTGGCGCGGGCAGCGCCAGCCTAGGGCAGCGTCGCAACTGGCGTACTCCCCCTTGCCTATGTGCAGTTCCCACCCCATGCGGAGACGGTTCTGTTGCCGGGCGCAGGTGGAGGCCAGCCAGCGGCCAAATCGCGCCCGCTTGGTACGCTGGGTGGGGTTGTAGGGTGGGCTGTAGTCCGGGCCGCGCCAGCTACGCCACTGGTCTGCGACCTGGTCGCGTAGCCGGTTCACCAGTTGGAGCTGGTCCGCCAGTCCCCGCTGGGCCTGCGCCAGGGTGATTTTGGGGGGCAGGGCATAGCGCGGGGGGCGGGGTGGTGGAATTGGGTCGGGGGCACCCTTAGCAAAGATCACGACCTTTCCAGTGGGAAGGTCGAAATAGACCCGATAAGGGAGCCCCGAACGGTAGAGGGACTCGCAGTGGACGCGCAGTAGGTGCCAAGGACGGGCGAATTCGTGCGGCATACAGGTTGGCCCGGGTAGGAGAATAGTGGCGCGGGAAGTCATGTGTGGGTGGACCCCCCGTCGGTAGGTGGGGCCGGGATGGGCCGGTCCTGGGACCAGGCCGGGTAGAGGGACTCCAGCACGGCCCCCCCATCGAAGGGCAGGCCATACTCCTGGGCCTCCCGGGCCGTCTCCGAGACAGCGCAAAGGACGCTGGGGTCCGGGTGGGGGCCTAGGCAGACCATGGCCCGGATGGAGCTGATGGTGTACTGTTCGAGCGGGTTGAGCGGGGCGCGGTTGGGTGGTTTGTTCATGTTACTGCTCCAGGGTGCTATCCCGGTAAAGTGGGGCGGGCGCAGCCATCCTCCCGCCCCTGGAAGAGCTTACTGGACCACCTTTCCCCCGCGCACGGCTGGGTTGCCGGCGGCCTCGGCGTAGACCAGGGCCAAGTCCAGGGCCGAGCGCTTGATCCGGTCGCCGACGCCATACAGGGACGACTCGACGGCGGCGTCGATGTTGCGGCCGGCGCGGTGGTCGACCTGGTAGGTCAGTCCGTTCCAGGTGTTCCACAGCGTGTTTCGTGCCATGTCGGCGCCAGGCTGGGTCTGGATCGCGTCTAGGACGGCGGCCAGGGAGCGCTGCTGGAGGGCGGCCTCGAAGCGCTGGGTGTAGGTCTGCTCCACCACGGCATTGAGCAGGTCGGAGCCTGTTAGCTCGGTGGTGCAGGAGCTGGTGACGCGGGCCTGGGTCTCGGCCACGATGGCGTCCCAAGCGGCCGAGTCCAGGAGCTGGACTACATAGGCGCGGTCCAGGGCGGGATAGGAGGGCGTGGAGCGTAGGATCTCGGCCTGCCGGTGGTAGAGGTGGAAGCCATCGATGGCGCTGGAGACGACCTCGGCCACGCGGTTGATCTTCAACTGGGCCTCCCGGCCCCGGTGAACCACTGTGGCCGAGCCCAGCACGGCCGTGATAGTCATGCCGTTGTCGCAGACCAGGCGGCGTACCCGGGCGCTGACCGTGGCGCGGTAGCCGGGCTCGTGGCCCGTGCGCATCACGATCTCCAGCACGGTCTGGTCGGTACCCCAGCCGCGCTTCTCGCCATTCGAGGCGCGATGCACCCGCGCCTGCACACTACCCCCGTTCAGCCCCTCCAGTATGGTGCCAGAGTTAAGCTCGAACGACAGCGGCATCTCGGCGGTGGCGAACAGGCGGGCCCCCCCATACAGGCTGGCAGTGCGGGTGATCCGGATGCCGGCGCTGGAGGCGGCGCCCATGAAAGCGGCCATCAGGTCGCAGTTCTGAATCGGTCGGTAGTCGGCCGAGCAGGGGGCGATCTCATAGAGGTTGTCGCCCCGGACCAGGGCGTAGAAGCGGCTGGGCAGGTCGGTGGTCTTGCCATGCATCAGGTAGGGCACCTTGTGGACGGTCCAATTCCAGCCGGCGGCGGCGAGGGCCTCGTCGACGGTGGTGGCGGCGCTGATATCGCGGGCGAGCCCGCGGAAGGGTTCGTCGTTGGCGGCGATGCCGCGGAAGTTGTATCGGGGTTGCATCTTAGTCTCCTTGGTTGTAGTGTGACTGGCTCCTGCCAATCCCCCAGCCCGCTCCGGGAGTGGGCTGGAAGGTAGCAGGGAACTAGGTCAGCGCAATCTCCCGCTCGAAGCGGAATGGACCAAACGGGATGGTGATGTTGGCGGTGACGATGTGGTCCAGTGCAGCCGCATCGTCCACATCGCCATACCCGTCCTTGTCCGAGCACTCGCGGTTGTTGTAGAACTTGACCGCGTATCCCTCGGGGAGGGCGGCCTTGACGGTCGCCCATGCTGCGTAGGCGTCCGCGCTAAGGGTGTGGATCTCATCGAACCCACAAGAGCAACTCTGCTGCTCGCAACTCCGGTATTCGGCTTTGGCTGGTACGCCGGCGGCGGCGAAGGCCAACTCCGCCATGGACGTGAGGGCCTCATCGCGCGGGAGCAGCCCGTCAGCCTGCCGCGCGCGCTGGGAGTCGGTGCCGTGCTCGGTCACCCAGGTGGAGATGGCCGTCGCCTTGGCGGCCTCCTTCCTGGCGTCGGCCTCCTCCCTGACGCGCAGATCATCGGCGTTGCGTGACCGGACCTCGGCACTGATCATGTCGTAGTCGGGGTGGGAGCGTATGTATATGGCTCTGCCACCAGGGACTGCCCCGGAGACATCGACCACGGGGCCGGTGGCGGCCAGCAGCGCGCGCTGAGAGTCGTACTGTCCACGTGCGGCGGGGTCGGAGCGGAACGCCCGAACGGCGTCCTCCTCGGCGCGCAGGTGGGCAGCGTCGATGGCCTCCTTACGGATGGCCTCCTTGTCCTCGTCGGCGGCCTTCCGTGAGGCTAGTAGCGCCCTGCCGCGGCGGATGAGAGCGGGGATGTCGGCTGGGGCCGGTACCGCCGCGAAGTGATAGCTGCCATAGGTGGCCTCCCCCGTGGGCAGAGAGGCGAACAATGCCTCCCGGTTGGGGGAAGCGGTGCAGTCGAGTAGGCAGGCGCCATCCTCGTGGACGTAGCAGACATCCAGGTCGGTGACCGGGAGGTCGGCGTCGATGACTTGTTTGCGCGCTACCGGCTGGCCTGTGGCCGCCATCTGCGCGCGTTGCGCTGTCTCTGACAGCAGGTAGGTGATCTTCGCGTTCATGGTATTCTCCTTGCCGGCGATGCCGGCTGCGGTCCCACGTCTGTCCGACGGGCCGGCCGAGCGCAGAGACGAGGGGGCGCCTAGACCAAGTTCCCCCCCTTTACCGGCGCCACCTATGGTGGCAGCGAAAGGATGCCGGTCTGCGCTCGGCGGGGCCGTCGTCATCGGTCCCAGTCCCCCTCGGGGGCGCCGTTGCGCTCGTCATAGGCGCGCGCCCACCGCTCCCGCGCCCAGTAGCCCCGCACCGTCTCGGTGAACTCGACCGGGCTGCGGTCCCGTTCGTGGATGGCCAAAGGGCCGGTCAGGGGCTGTCCCTCGGCGCGGGCGAGCTTGCGCGCCCGCCGCAACTCCCCCTTGGGCGTTACCGCTATTGCGCTTCCATTTTCCATCTCCATTCTCCTGTCGGCCTCCAAGTGGGGGGCCTGCATCCAGTCTGAGGCCGTCCCCCCTGCATGTCAATACCACTAGGTACTAATTTTGACATCTTCCACAGGAAATCCGCAGAAAAGTGGCGACCTGTGGAAATCTCCCCTCACTTGAGCATGCCCCAGTCGTCGCCAATGGCTACCGAGGCCCGCACGGGGACGCTCATCGGCCTGACGCAGGTGGTGAGGATACGGTGGCAGTCCTCCAGGAAGTCGGGGGCGATGTCGGGGGTCAACTCGAATATCAGCTCGTCGTGTACCTGCAAGAGCGGGTCGCACACCACAGAGGGGCCGAAGCCGCGGTAGTAAGCCACTACGTCCATGATCTCGGCCATCCCGATCTTGAGATGATCACCAGCGCTACCCTGGATCGGTGTGGCCCCGGCCTGGCGGAGGCCGGCGGAGCGGACCCGGGGGACGGCCGACATGGCCTCCCCAGTCAGGCGGTGACGTCCGAAGGCTGTCCAAACCATCCCGTAGCGCTGGGCCCGGGAGTGCTGGAGCGACATCCAGACGCGGACGCCGTCGAAGATGCGGAACCAGCCGAGGATGTAGCGGGCGCACTCCTCGACCGAGACCAGGGGCCCGCCGGCGGCCAGAATCTGGGACTGGAGGCCGGCTGGAGTGATCCCGAACAGGACGGCGAAGCCGAGGTGTTTGGCCGAGAGGCGCTGGTTCATCTCGAAGGAGCGCATCTCGTCGAGATCCACGCCGGTCAGATCGCCGGCCTTGTAGGACTTCCACAGCGGGTTGATGCGGTCCGGGTCGAGTTGGAACAGGGCAATGGCGGTGCGGACGTGGAGGTCCTGCTGGAGCTCGAAGACCTCCCGCATGGTGGGGTCTCCGGATAGTTCGGCCGCCCACACCATCTCGATCTGGGAGAGGTCGATCGCACCCAGGACCAAGCCAGGGCGGGACACGAAGCAGGATCGAATCTTTCTCCCCTCTTCACTACTAATTGGCACGTTTTGCAGGTTCGGATCCTCCGAGGCGAGCCGTCCAGTCCGTGTCGAGTTCATGCGGAGGGTGGTGCGGATGCGGCCGTCGGACCAAGCCATCCAGGGGAGCTTGCCCGTGTAGGTGCCGCGGAGCTTGGAGAGTTCGCGGCCGTCGCGGATGAGGGGGACCACGGGGTGGGCGGAGAGGAGGGAGGCCAGGATGTCGTCGTCGGCGGCCGGGCGGGTTCGCTTGCGGGTCATCTTGGGGCCGAGCGGGGACTCCAGGCCTAGGTCGACGAACAGGAGCCGGGCCACCTGATCGCCGGAGTTGGGATTGCAGGGCTGGCCGATCAGGGCCTCGATGGCGGCGAGGTTGGCGGACTCCTTGCGGGCCAGCTCGGCGTCGAGGGCGGCGAAGCGGTCTGGGGAGATGAGGATGCCATGGCGGTTCATCTCCATGACCATGGGCATGGCGCCCAGGTCGATGCGGAGGACGTTGGCGGGGCAGGGGGCGTCCACTCTAACCACACCGTTGTGCAGCCGTGTCATCTCGCAGCTCCCATAGCCTTATGGGCCGCCCGCGACAACGGCCTGACGAACCGCTCCTTGCCAGGAAGCCTCAGCTCAGTAAAACCAAGAGCCTCAATTTGCGCCTTCGTCATCCCCTGCTTCCCGGAGTGGAACGCCCGCCTAGCCATGGTCTTACCATCAATGGAGCAGTATGCCCTGACCTCTTCGCTCCGGCCATGATATATCCAGGAAGCGGCGCGATACACTCCTCCAGTGTGCCCGGCATTTGGATCTGCATAGCTGACTAAAGCATCCGGCCGCTCCAGCTTCCTGATTGTACGCACGGCAGCGCCGATCGCTTGCGTGAGAAGGTTTGGGGCGTGTCCGTCGGGTGCCCAGAGGCGAGACAGCTCCCATACGTTTCCCGGGAATCCAAGAATGAACTTGGCAAGATTCTTATTGGCGGGGATGGACCACACCACCAGCGCGTCCCCGAAGCAAATGTAGTGGGATTTTCCGGCTGGCACGCTGTGGGTATAGTGCGCCTCCCTGATGCGGTTGGCAGCGGCTTCCCGATCCTTCCCCACCAGCACCATGGCCAAGCAGGGGGCATCGAGGCGGACGGCGCCGTTGTAGAGGCGTTCAGGCATCAGCTATCTCAAGCAGTCCTCAGCACGCTTGTTGGCTACAGTGGTCACTGTCAGTGCTCCATCCTGACGCTCACCTGCGAGCGAACCAGCATCAGCAGCATGCCTAGTTGGGGTAGGGGGTCATGTAAGTTGGGACCGGAAAACTTGATGGCCAGCAACTCGTGCATCAGGGCGATCCAAATGTGGTCCCAGCCAGGGCGCAGGGAGACGTTGCGGCCCATCCGCGTGAAGGCGAACGGATAGAAGTTGGACAAGAAGGGGTGGTCGTTGCGGAAAGGGGTGATGGGATCCATGTCAGTTCTCCAGGGGTTCATGTCCAGGATCGTGATCGGGGCCAAACAGAACAAACTGCCCATTGTTGCCCATGGAGCGGGGCCGGACATCGTGCAGGCGGCGCCAGGCGAACCAGCAGGTGGCCTGCATCTGACTGGGCAGAATGCTGGCGGCAGCCGCGGCAACCCGGTAGTCTGCCGCTACCTGATCATATAGCGGCAGGGTGATCCGGGGCTCGGTCACCTTCAGGCGCTTGCCCAGCCAGGCGGAGTAGGCGTGGGCGTCCACGGTCACGGCGACCGGGTCGTCGGGATACAGGATGTTGCGGTAGAAGTTGCTGGTCTTGGGTCCGCCTAAGATCGTGAGGGGGGACTCACCGTGCAGGATACGCCAAGCCTTGTCCTTGCTGTCCGGGTAGGAGCGGCAGCGGATTCGGGCCAGCTCGTCACCTCGCTGGCGGCCCCGGAGCAGGTTGCACATCCCAGAGATCGTGTCGGCTTCGCTGGCTCCCGGGGACAGGGCTGCAAACACGCCAACAGCACGGGACAGGCTATTTTCGGAAAGGGGGCGCTCCTCCATGTGTATGCTGGCCAGGTCCCCAATCAGATGGCGGTAGTCGCGGTAGGCGCTCCTGCCCCGTAACCGCTCGTCGGCGGTGGAGCGGAGCCAGGCGGACCAGATGTTTTGGACGCCGCCTCTAGCCATTGCTGTGCTTTCCCTTACCGCAGTCGCAGCGGTGGCAGCCGTCGAAGCGGGCGCCGGCGTTGGGGCAGTTGGGGGGACAGGATACGGCGGCGATCTGCACGCCAGAGTGGCAGGGGCACTGGCCACCGCAGACGCATCTGGATGCCGGGGTGTGTGTACGTGGCTTCTTCAGTCCCAACTTCTTCATGTCAGTGCTCCTTAACACGATGTACTACCTCGGCCGGGATGCGCCGGCCGCAGATCTCGGCGTACTGCGGGTTGAGTTCTATGCCCAGGAACTGGCGGCCCAGCCGGACCGCTACGGAGCCGGTGGTGCCGCTACCGGCGAAGGGATCGAGTACCAGGTCGCCAGGACGGCTGCCGGCCAGGATCATAGGCTCTACCAGCGCCTCCGGGAAGGCGGCGAAGTGGAGGCCCTTGCTCCACTTGGTGGATCGGGTGGGGATGGTCCACACGTCGCGCTTGTTGCGCATGGAGCCTTCCCAGGGGATGTTGCCGCCCAGGTGGCCGCGCTCCCGATCGATCACCCGTTCCAGGTTGCCGGACTTGCTGCGGGGAGGGAAGCCGCCAGACTTGTCGCGGTCGTTGCCCCGCGCTGCCGCGCCCCCCTGCGTGCCACGGCCGGTGGCCTTGGCGCGGGCCGGGTAGTTCTCCTTGGGATCGGTCTGGCAGGGCTCGGCCACAGCCACCATATCGGTATAATAGCGTTCCGACTTGGACATGAACAGAATGGTCTCATGGGCCACGGTGAAACGGTCGTGGACGGAGGATGGGAACGGGTTGGGCTTGTGCCACACGATGCCGTTGCGCCAGTACCAGCCGTCAGCGCGGAGGGCGAAGGCCAGCATGTAGGGGATGCCAGTCAAGTCCTTGGGCTTCAATCCCGCCTGCCGGATGGACCCGGTGTGGGACGCTTTCTTGGGGTGGTTGCGGATCTGATTCCGGGACAGCGTGGCAGGCGAGTCGCGGTGTCCCTGCGCACCCCAGGAACCAGCGTAACTGTCCCCGATCACTACCCACAGCGTGCCATCCGGTCGCAGCACGCGGCGGACCTCCCGGAACACCTCCACCAGCCGGGCCACATACTCGGCAGGGGTAGGCTCGTGGCCCAATTGGGAATCCGCCCAGCGGGCGCCGCACAACGGGCACAGGTCGCGGTAGTTCTCTCCCTTCTGCTCTTCCACGTTGGATCGTCCTGCCCGTTGAGAGTTGGCCCCTTGGGACTGGTGGCGGGTGGGGTGGCAGTGGTCGCAGTCGGCCCGCCCCCCTTCCCACTGGGCCGTGCCATAATCGCGGAGGCCGTAGTAGGGGGGAGAGGTGATGCAGCACTGCACGCTGGCCTCGTCCAGGCCCTGGAGCCAGTACAAGGCGTCGCCGACCAAGATGGTGGCCCGATCCATTCAGCGTTCCCTATCCGCAATGGGCCGTCCGCACCGGAGGCAGACTACCGGGTCCGTGGGTGGCCACCATCGGTGCGAGCCTAGCCAGCAGAATAGCCCGCGGCGGTGCCCCCGCAGCCGCCACCAGGACCGGAGGGCGGCGTGCAGGATCGTCCGGCCGCCGGGCGACAGCCACTGTTCCGCCTCTTCATCCGTCTCGCACCGCCGTACGCAGATCAGGTCCATGTCGGGGCCGGTCCAGGTGCCGACGTAGCAGGCATCCCGCCTGGCGAACTGCCACCAGCGCGGGTGGGGCCGGTTGCTGCCCAGGAACCAGACCGCGTCCCAGCCGTGGCGCTCCATGATCCATTCAGCCAGCATGTTGGCTACTCCCAGTCCTTGTCCTTAAGCGCGAGCTGCTCGGATACGGTGCGGTAGTTGAAGTAGGCGTACAGGCCGGACCGGTCCAGGCGCAGCCGTTCTGTTATCTTAGCCTCCAGGCGTCTGATCAGCAGCCCCAACTTGACGGTAGTTCCCGACTTGTTGGCTTGGTCCGAGAGGGTGACTTTGAGGAAGATGGACGCCTCCCCGGTGTGGTCCTCGCCCAAATGGTAGCGGATGCGGGCCACCTTTGGGGATAGGGCGCGTTGCAGGCTGCGGACGCGGGATTCCACCTCGTCGTGATCGAGCCACAGGGCGTAGCGGATCTGGTTCCAAGTTGTATATTCCATGGGGTTCTCCTGTCAGTGCTCCGTGATTACTACCGAGTTGGGCCAGCGGGCCACCGCCGGGCGCACGGCGGCCACCAGCAGGTCGACGATGTTGCGCGGGCCGGCCAAGTCGATCGAGATCCGCAGGTAGAGGGTGGGCAGGATCACGGCGACATTGACCGTGCGCATGAGGGAGAGAGGGGGCATGGAGGGTTGGCTCATCGGGAGGGTCCCTGCTGTTGCTGCTGCTGGATGGACTGTACCTGCCGATCCAGTCGGCTCAGTTGGCGGGCCATGCCGACCAGCAGCAGGCCAAATATGACAGTTAAGACTACCAGCATCAGGGCCATGGACCTGGCTCCGGTGTCCTCGTTTGAAGGCTTCATTGGGCAATCTCCCCTTTTCCAGCCTTGATCCAACACCCCAAGCATAGTTCCCCGCCCCGGCAGGTATGCACATAGTCGATGCTTTGGATCACCGTCCGGCAGTTCGAGCAGTAGGCCAAGCAGCCACGGACTATTCCACTACCCTTCTTCATTCGCTCGTCGTGCATACAACCTAAGCAGACCTTTTTGCTCATCGGGCAATCTCCTTTCGCAGCTCCCGGCCACGGGACAGCCGCCGCAACTCGGGGTAGATCCGGCCAGTTGAGTCGGAGTCCCTCGCGGCGTACACCAACGCTTCGGCGAACGGGACCTGGGTGATGGAGGGGCGGGGGAGGGAGTAGCCGGCAAGGGCGATCATGGTCTCGCGCACCTCCGGCTTCCAGTTGTCCCACCGCTTCCACGGATCCACCGGCTTGGACTCCCCGCTCTCCCCATCCTCTTCCGTGGTACCCTCCGCCATATCCCGCGACAGCGCCATGGCGCGGTTGTAGGTGGAGCGGATCGGGTCCGGTACGTTCGGCGGGAAGCGCAGTTCGGAGCCGCCCTTGCGCGGGCCGGATTTTAAGACATGCGGACGCTTCGACCCGCGCTCGATCTCAGCGACAATGTCGGCCATGTAGGAGAGGGCCACCTGGCGGGCGTGGGGGTGGACCACCTCCTCGAAGTCCCGCATGGCCATGCCACACAGGCGGTGGGCCAAAGGCTTGAGGCCCATAGGGACGGACTGGAGGATGTAGGCCATCTGCAGGGAGTCGGTCCAACGGGGTGGGACGACACCCATGGCGGCCAGGACGGGGATGTCGTGGAGGGCATGGTGGAGGATGACTAAGGGGCGGTGCTCGGCGAGCCATTGGCTGAACTGGGTCAGCAGTCCATGGTTGGCGGCGCGGATGAGGTAGCCGTCGCCCAGGCGGGGGGAGAAGGTCAGGCACCAGGGCGGGGCGCCGGCTTGGCCGTGGGATGTGTCGGACTCGGTGTCGATGGCCAGCCAGGGGGGATCGTCGGGGTAGTGGTGCAGGGACACCAGCAGTTCACCCTGATTGGTGACCTCGTGGTAGATCGGGGACGGGTAGGGGTCCACGGGACCGGTGTAGGTGCCATCGAGCAGGGCGGGCAGGCACTCGCCCAGGTGCTGGAAGTCGGCGCGGATGCGGTTGATCAAGGTGGGGACCCGGATCCCCTGCGCGGGATGGAAGACCGGGAAGACCCAGCCCTCCCAGTGCTCGAACCGGCCCTGGAAGGGGATGCCGTGGGCGTGGTCTAGGTTGCCGACGCCGAATAGGGAGGCGGCCACGGCGCCCAGGGTGAGGACCAGCTTGGGCTGGACCAGGCGGAGTTCCCGGCCGAGGTGGTGGGCGGCGCAGGCAGCGGCCTCGGACTTGGTGGGGTTGAGGAGGTCCTGGGCGGCGCACAGGCGGGCGTTGGTGACGCGGAGGTGAGGGCGGCGCAGGCCGGCCAAGGGGAGGTAGTGGCCGTCGAGTTCGTCGCCCGAGTCGCCGGCAAAGGGGTAGCCGTAGCGGAGTTCCTGGCGGGCCGGGCCCTCCCCGATGGCCAGGATGGGGGCGGGGGTGGGGCCGTTGGGGGAGACGAACCGGCGGGGGAAGGGGCAGTGGGGACAGGGAATCATGGGCTATCCAAGACCTCCTGTACCATGTCGGGGTCGCATCCCTTACGCACCAGCAGGTCGAACAGCATCTGCTTGCGGTCTTCGCGCAACACCTCAATGGCCACCTGCACACCAGCGTAGAGTATCCTGCTGCCATACTTGTGGGCCATCTCAACCAAGCGCTTCTGGTCCTCTGGCTCCATCCTTATAGGGTCAGTGTTCGGCATGGGTGCCTCCCACATAGCGTGGCAGGAGTTGTTTCCTAGCCGCCCTGGCGACCTTATTCCTGGTTCTGTGGCAGTCGCCGCACTGGAACTCCAATCCATCGTAGGATTTCCTACGGTTTGAGAAACTACCCCGCGGCTTCACCTGCTGGCACGTGCTGCACACCTTGTCCAGGTTTGGATTTCCGCCCATGCGAATGATCCGCGCCCTTGCATGAAGCAGCCTGTGGTAGCTTTCGCTCTCACACACCACAAGATTGGAATTGCGGTTGTTGGTTCCATCCCCATCAACATGATGCGTCGGATGCTTTCTAGGGAGGAAGTACCCCAGTGCGCGCTCCACAATGAGGATGTGCTCGAAGACATAGCCAACTCTCTGCCTAGGATGTGATGGATTCAGAACGACGACATACCTGACTGTACTTCTGCTGCTCCCCTGGACGTAGATTCCCCCCCTCCACACACCGCTGCTAGCACCACTCCTCACGCGAAACGAAACACCAAGAGTCTTTAAGTGATGCCTGATCGTCGATCCAGATACACCGTACTTGGCAGCCAATCTTTCTATGGCATACCGGCCGTGGTCATTTGTGTAGGTAGAGACAAGTTCCTGTTCGGGTAGGGGTATTGGTGTGCGGCCAAGTGGGTTAGTAATTTTTCCCATTGTCTTTCTCCTTCTCCCCTTCAAATAGCAGCTTGGTGATTCGTTTGGCCAATGTGGGTCCAATCCCCGGGATCTCCATCCACTGCCGGGGGCTGGCCAGGACCATCTCGGTGATGGTGGGGAACTTCTGGGCCACGGCCATGCTCTTCTCGTAACCTATCCCCGGCAGGCAGCTTGCCACCAATTGCCGCACCGAGGGGGTAAAGAAGCTGAACTTGGGGGGTTCCTTGCGCAATACTTTGAGGGACTGGTGCTGGGACCAGGGCTTCTGCCACCAGTTGAACAGGTCCACAATCTGCATGATGGTCTCGGCCGGCGAGATGGAGCGCTTCACCCGGCAGGAGGACTGGGTGGAGATGGAGTTCAGGTAGTTGTCGAACTGGCGGTAGGGAATGTTGCGCGAGGGGCCCAGGCGGTAGGGGCGGCCGCGGCCGGTGTCGCCGTAGGGTTCGATCAGCTCGAGGGTGGAGGTGTCCACGGTGGCGCGGCCCTCGACGATGAGGTAGGCGTAGTCGTAGGTCTCGATCAGGCCGGGGAGCTGGTGGGCGGCGAAACGGGAGTCCTCGATGCAGCATAGGACGTCGCGGACCTTCTTGCGCTCGACTCCCACCGTACACGGTCCCTTGGGTCCGAGGCCGTCCCAGCGGAAATCCCCGAACGGGAGCCGCTTGACCTCGACTGGGACGTGCATGGCTTGGAGGGTCTCGGCCAGCTCGATAGCGCCGACGCGGTTGTCTACTACGATCATGGCTGGCACCCCATGTAGGCACGGATCATTTTGCCGGTCAATCCTCGACCTCCACGCTGCCGCGCAGGCGCAGTTCGATGGCCTCCCGCTCCAGTTGGATAATGCGCTCCCAGCAGGCGATCTCTTCCTCGCACATCCGCACCTGGGCCTCGGCCAGGATCTTGCCCTTGCGCACGCCGCACAGGGTCAGGCGGGTGTCCTTGGCGCGTTGGATGACTTCGAGCATGAACTCGATATTGGTCAATCCTCGACCTCCTCAAAGTGGGTCAGTCCGTTGCCACTGCCGTTGGCCCGTGCCAAGCCGAGGTTGTAGCCGCGGCGAGGCTGGTCGGCGTGGTAGTGGAGGATGTGGTCGATCAGGAGTAGGTTCGAGGGGCACCAGTGCGTCTTGCGAAAATCGAAATGGTGAACGTCGAACCCCAGGGGGATGCCGTCAGGGCCCAGGGGATAGTAGCAGAACTCCCGACACATGGCGGCCATGACCACTCGGTGGACCAGCTTGTCGCGGTGGGGCCCGAGGCGGGTGTAGCGGGGGTAGCCCTTGGAGTGGAGACAGATGCCGGAGCCAGAGCCTTTAGGCGGCATGGGGACTCCTTGGCGGGCTGGGCCATACGAGCGGGTGCGCCCTTCGCGGATGGCAGGTTTGGCAGTGCCAGTGCCAGTTCGTCCAGTGGTCCTGCCAGCGGCCGGGGCGGTGGAGGCGGAACAGGCAGTGGAGCAGGACGGGGATCATGGGCGCACCTTGGCTGGGGGTAGGTAGGGCCATGCCCGCGACAGGGGAAAGCTGCGGGCCAGCTTGGCGCGCAGGTCCCGCTCCAGCGCCGCGAACCCGGCAGCGGGGGAAGGGAAGCGGGCGTAGCCGCCAGCTCCCCGCACGGTGCCAGGCTGACCAGCGTAGACCAGCGAACCGGGATTGTGCTGGCGGCGGGGCAGGGAGCCGGGGACGTGATAGCCCTCCATGCGGGCGATATGGTTGACCAAGCTGGGCACTGGATCGGGGACGGCGGCTTTGACCGGGATCTGACGCCGCAATCCGTCCACCTGTTCCCGCAGCTCGGTGACGGACCGCTCTAGCTGGTCTATCCGCTCCTCCATCCCGGAGCTTACCCCGAAGGTTATGGCGAGGGAAAAGGCGAACAGAAGCCCGGCGAAGCCGGTGATGCGATTATGGTCGTGGCTGGGATTCTCCATTGGGATCTCCTTCTGTGCCGAGCGGGCAACCGGGCAGGACGCAACGGTCCGACAGGCCGTTGACCAGGCGCAGTACCCCGCACACCGGCATGATGTAGTTGTGTTCGGGGTGGAGGATCGGGCAGTCGTCGCAGCGGGTGATCAGATAGTGGAGATTCCCGGCGTGAAGCACCCGCCGTCCTTCAGTGTGAGTGGCTGGGGTCGCAGGGTCCCTGGTGGTTGGGGCGGCGTCCGAGGGATGGGGAGCACACGCACGGGGGATGGACCAGCCGGGGTCCTTGAACAGTTCCGGGTGGTCGCGCATGTCCTGCTCGACCTCGCGCAGGAAGTCATGCAGGGCAGCTTTGTTGTGGACGACTATGTTGGGCCTGGCGTTGCTATTGCGCTGGCTGGTGCAGTAGCGGCCGATGGCGGCGGTGAAGTCGGCGCGGGTCATGGTTTATACCTCGTCAGATCCAGTAATCCGGGGTGGTCTCGGGCCATACCGCCTGGGCCAGGGTGGCGAAGTTGCACTGGTCGGAGCCGCCGGCCACCCCGACCTCGGTCTCCAGCTCCGTGCCTACAACATACTCCGGTTTGAGGCGGCTGTCGAGCACGCGGAGACCGAAGAACAGGTGGGAGAGATTGGCCTCGTCCCGCTCCAGGCGCTTGTAGTGCTCGGCCACCACGTCGGTCAGGAAGGGGACGTCGGCCATCCCGCTGCGCTCGTACTTGCCAGTCCAGTTGGACTCGTCGTTTCCCTTGCCGCTGGCCTTGTACTCCTTCTTGTGCTTGTGGATCCACACGGCGTTCAGGTCCAGGCGGGTGTCGTAGACGTATTTCAGCAGCACGCGGAAGCGGTTGTTGGGAGCGGCGTAGTGGTGGGGCTTGACCTGGGCCAACTTTCCGAAGTAGGCCAGCCGGCACAACTCCCAGACCTCGGTGGCGGTGTCGACCACCAGGGTGCGGATACGCTTGTCCTCGACCACGGCGTAGATCGCCTCCTCCGCGCGCAGCCACTCACCCACGCCTGCGTCCCCACGCTTGGCCTCCAGCAGAGCGGTGGCGGCGGTGAGTTGGAACAGCTTGATGTCCTTGCCATACTCGCTGATCCACTTCTCTACGACCGCCCGGGTTCCGGTGTCGGTCGAGATCACCGCGATCGGTCCGGGGGCGCTCAGGGCCCAGTGAGTCTTGCCCAGCTTCTCACCGGCCGTGGTGCAGACCGAGACCCGCGGAACGGTAGTCTGTACCGGGTCCACGAATCCGGCCCCGGCGAGCGAGAGCACCCGCGGCGGACGGATGATGGGGCCGCGCTCGGCGGTGGCTGGCTCGATCTGGTAACCTCCAGCACCGGCCACTACCGGGGCGGGTTTTACCCGTGGGCCGGCGGCGGCCATGGCGGCGGCGGTGGGGCTGATGTAGTCGGGTTTGCCGGCGGGGGAGCCACTGGCGGATTGTTGCGCGGCCCGTTGGGCCAGGATCTCTTTAACGGTCATCGGTTGCTCCATTCTCTTCGGTTGATTTGGTCCTTCGCAGTAGGTGTAGCACCCGCTTCCAGCGTGGCTGGCGCAGGTACAGCCACTCGCTCAGGATGCCGGTGATGAGCTGGCCCATCGACAAGCGGGCGTCGAAGCGGTCCGGGGCATGGGCGTGCAGCCAAGCCACCACCTGTTGGATGTCGGCGGCGTGGTGGCGCAGTTCCTCGATGAGGTCCACCTTCGACTGGTTCATGGCGGTAAGTTGCTTGGCCGGCTTCGGCGGTACCCCCGTCAGCCGTTCCCACTCCGCCCGTTTCAGCTCCAGACTGGTTACCAGCAACTCCAGCTGTTCGATCTCGGTACGTTCTACGTTGGTCATATTCTCCCCTCAAAATACGGCGTGGGGGCCCTCCCCCGAGTTCCCCCACGCCGGGCCGGCTGCCGAAACGGAGAATGGTCAGTCGGCCAGAACCAGGGTTTCCTCCTCGATCTTGACTCCCTGCCCGGCCAGCCAACCGGGACTGAACAGCAGGGCCACGACCTTGTTGCGCTGGAGCAGGCTGGTCTTGTAGGTGTGGACCAACTCCGTGTTGACAGCCAACTTGGCGGCCGCCAGAGAGATTCCCCCGGGGTTGCTCTCGAGCATGTTGGAGAGGATCTCGACCGCCACGGTGGCGGCGTCGAACTGGGCGGCGGGAGATCCGGCGGCAGAGGCGATAGCAGCCTCAGTGGAAATGGGAGCGCTGGTGGCGACGGCGGCGGGAGCGGCGGTACGGGCCCTGGTTGCCGCAGCCGCGGCGGGACGGGAGGCCGCGGCGCCAGCGGCGGCCGCCGGCTTGGCTTTGGGCGCCCGCTTCTCGCCGGGCATGCGCAGGAGCTTGGTGACCAATAGGACCTGAGGGGTTCGTCCACCCTCCCGGGGAGCCCCCTCCAGCCCTTCGCGCTTGATGGTCTTGCGCTGGACGTGGACCTCGATCCCGATCAGCTTGCGCAGATCTCCGCTCTTGGCCAGGGCCACGGGAACCCCCGCTTCGATCATCGACTTCATAAGCTCGTGGAAGTTGGAGTTCCGCATCAGCGAGCCGCCGGTCAGCAGCGGCCCCTCGGCGGCCTCCTCCCCCTCCGGGGTGCAGGGGCGCTGGGCCTTCAGGGTGCCGCAGCTCCACCACTGGTCGACGACCTGGTCGGGGTCTTCGACCATCGACAGCCACATCTTGACCCCAAAGACCGGGTCCCGACTGTGGTAGTCGGGGGGAGTCTCCAGAGTCCACACAGCGTCCTTGATGGAAATGTCTACATCGTCTATCAGGCCCCCCTGTACAAAGTCTTCGGGGGCGAACGACGTGAAAACGATCGGTTGTGCTTCAGTCATGCTTCTTACATCTCCTTGGGTTGATTGCCTTGCGGGGCTTGTTGTGCGTCCGTTTCCCGGACATCCCAACCGTCTCGGGTGGAGCGATTGGAGAGCTGGTATCGGACGCAGATGGGTATGGGCACGTGCGGCGCTTGTAGGCACCGCAAAATTGGCAGGCGGCTCCGTCGTCGGGCCGGGATCTACCACAGTAGCGGCAGGGCACGACGGGGACGCGGGCGTCCGCGTACTGCAGCGGACCGATCTTACCGGCCCGGTAGAGGGCCAGGTAGGAAGCCAGGGTATGGCGCTCTTCGTCGATGAACGGGCTCGGACTCATCGTCATCGGGTGGCTCCTGTTACACGGGGAAGTGGCGCCGGCACGGTGCGCGAACTCTTCAGTAGACGCCGGAACCAGAAGGGGAAGCAGCCACCCCGCTCGGCCCGCCAGCGCCACCACCTCCAGTTGTCGTCCAGGATGAAACTCATGCAGCGGTCCTGGGCCGAGCGCATGGATCGGCCGCAGGCCTGTATCAGGACCTGACTCACGGCGTAGTCGAGGTAGTCGGAGCCGAGCTGCTTGGCCGCCTTGTCCTCATCCGTCCTGGGCCGCTCGATGTCGGCGGCGGTGCGGGCGCGGGTAACCGGGTTGGTGGAGTCAGGGAAGGGGATCTTGACCACGATCTGGTACTCGGAGTCCCCGCCGGCGAAGTCGAATCCCTGGGTGATGGCCGGCGAGACCAGCACGGCCGGACCCGGGGAAGCGCGGAACTCGTTGACCCCGCCCTCAATGCTGGCGCCGCCGCGCTCGTGCAGGATCATGATGCCGGAGTGGCAGGAGGCGCGGTAGATCTCCTCGGCCCGATCATAGGAGACGGTGTGGATGACGCCCTTGCGAGGGCCCATGGCGGTAATGATCTCGTCGACGCGATTATGCAGGATGAGCTTCTCGCCAGCGGACATCCCCTGGCGCACCGAGGCAGTGGGGATCCAGTAGACGGGAGAACTTGCCGGGGGGAACTGGCTGGGGACCTCGATGTAGGTGTAGTCCTGGGGGTCCTTGCCTAGCAACTGCATGGTGCGCCTGGTCACGGTGGCCGATACCAGCAGCGCCTGCCGGGCGTGGGCGAACAGGATGGGGTCGGCGTAGGGGGCCGCCCAGACCGGGTCGGCGCACCAGGTATCCGACTGCGCCGTCCGCCGGCGGTGGAAGATCCATTCCCCCCGGGCGCCCTCGAGATCCACCAAGCTCGCCAGGATACGCCGCAGCCGGCGCAGGCGGTGCAGGATCGTGCGCGCCCGAGCGGGACGGTCCTTGACGGCCTGCTCGGTCTCCGCGACCGATCTGGAGGCAATGGGGCGCAGATCCCGCGCCCAGCTCTTCCACCCCTCCAGCCCCAGATCGCGGTTGGGCAGGCGAGCTCCCAGCAGGAAGGACACGTCGCGCTCGGAGAACTCCAGCGCCATGGCCGAGCAGATCTCCTGGAACGCCGTGTGGGCCTCGTCGCAGACCAGGAGGTTGGTTCCCACGATGCCGCCCAACCCCTCCCCATAACGGTGGATGGCCGCCCAGTAGGAGTAGTTGGTCACGACCGTGGAGGAGCCGCAGGCGAACGAGTAGGCGGCCCGGTAGGGGCACTGGGCGAAGGGGGCGTCCGGGCAACCCTCGTCGTAGCCCTCCTCGCAGGTGGTGCCGTCACCCAGGTGGCAGAGGTAGTTGCCGCGGCCGCGGATGTCCACCATGCCGGAGCCGGCGAAATCGTCGAGGTACTGCTGCTGGAGCGGCTTGGTCGAGGTGGCTACCACGGTTCTCCCCCCCAGGACGTTGCCGGTAGCCACAGCCATGCCGGACTTGCCGGATCCGGTGGGAGCGTTGATCACCACCAGCTTGTTTTCGCAGGACAGGGCTTGGCAGGCCTGGTCGATCGCGGAGTACTGTCCGGGGCGCCAGGAGGAGAACTTAGGGGGGAGTCCCAAATCGGATGGCGTGGGAAGAGTGGCGGCGGGAGTGGGAAGGGTCGACACGTCGCTCGATTTATCCTTTCAGTTGTGGATTGTCTCTCTATCCCGACCTGGTCCCGGCCTCAGCGGTCTCAGCAAAATGGAACCTACTTTTGTATACTTATATACGTGAAAGTAAGGAGAGCACAAATGCTGAGGCCGGAAAAAACCGGTTACAATATCTTTCCTGTTTTCAACAACTAACAGGTACCCCTCTGGCCTCAGCACTTTTTCAACTCTGCTGAGGCCAGGAAATCCATCTCCGGCCTCAGCACACCTGAAAAAGTGCTGAGGCCGAAAAACGGAGTTTTCCACGGGGGGCTGGAAAGTTTTCCACAGCCCTGGAAAAAAGTTTTCCACAGGGTACCAAGGGCCTGGAAATGTCCCCGCTCCGGTAGTCACTGTCTCACCCACTGGCGGGGGGCTTTTGCCACCCTTCCTGAGGAGTACCGTCCCAACGCCGGGTCTCGCTGCTGGGGGGCCTGAGTGTAGCCCAGCGCGTGAAGCCGGGCCGGAATGTGCTTGTTTAGGTGGAGCCCCTGCTTGAGGAGGTAGTCGAAGTTGACCGAGATGTAGTGGTGGATGTCGGCCACCGTGACCGGGCTGGCCCAAGCGTCCCCCTGCCGCAGGTACTGCTCGATCGCGGCGTCGGCGGCATGGGAGATCAGGCGGTAGTCCTGCTCCTCGGCGGCCATCGCGCACTCGGCTTGATCCTCGAACCACCACCGCTCCCCCTCCCGATAACGGACCACGGCTTCGGCGAACAGCCGGTCCCGTACCCGGTCCAAGGGACGGACATCGCGCCGGCAGTGCGGTTTGGTCCAGCAGCGCACCGGGAAGTAGCGCCGGTTGCCGGTCGGGTCGCGCAGATAGACGTCGCAGTTGGTGGTGCCGATGAACACGCAGGAGCGCGGAACCTTGATCAGGGTGCGGCCGTAGGGCGGCTTGTAGGTGTCGGTCTGGCGGGTGATGAACGACTTAATCCGGCTGTTGGCCCCGCCGCGGATGTGCTCGTCGATCTCGGCCAGCTCCACGATCCAGGCCATGCCCATGGCCATGCAGGCGTCCCGGTCGAGCTTGTTCTCCGAGCCCAAGCCGTCCATGTACCATTCCCCACCCAGGATCTGGCAGGCCATCGATTTGTGGTCTCCCTGATCTGCCTCCAGCACCAGGATGTGGTCCATTTTGCAGCCCGGCTCCATCGCCCGGGCCACGGCGCCGATCAGGAACTTGGATCCTACGGCCCGGGTGTAATCGTTATCCTCGGTGTCGAGGTAGACGGGGAGCCAGGTGTCGAGGCGCTGGTTGCCGTCCCACTTCAAGGAGTTCAGCCAGTCCCGGACCGGGTGGTGGGCGTTGCGGCGGGCCACGTGCTCCACCGCCCGGGCGGTCACGTCGATGTTCACCGGCAGGCCCTTAGACTGGAGCCAGATCTGCAGGTGGGTAATCTGGTTGTCGTCGTAGCGCGGGATCCCCTCGCCGTCCACCTCCGGCCGGTGCCAGGGCGGGGGGGCAGAGAACTCGGTCTGGTGACGGAGTTCGTCGTAGGCCAGAAACGGTTCCAACTGGCTCAGCAGGATACGGGCGTTGTAGACATGTGGGATGGGATTTCCGTAGGAGTCCGTCTTCAAGGGTACGGACGGGTCCGACGGATCGGGCTCCCGGCGGCTATAATAGGACATGGCCGGCCTCACTGGGGAGTCGTCTTGCGCGGCCGGAGGTGGGGGAGCAGGATGCTGGACCGGAGGGAGGCCAGGACGGACTCGTTGTACTGGATCTGGGAATCCAGGGCATTGCTGGTTTCCCGTATCCCAGCGGAGTAGTGGCGCAGGAAGTCGGCGATAGCCCCCCAGAGTCCAAATACCCCACATGGACAACCAGACCGCCTCATCTCATCGCTGTCCACGTCATGGCTGTCGAAGTGGGCGGCAGTTCCACTTAGCGACGGGAAACGTAAGATGGTCATGGTGATCGCTTCCAGTGCAGCGATCTGTCCATCCACTGCCGCCTTGGTACGGCGTAGTCCTTCGGTGGCGGAGACAACATCCGCCTCGGTGGGCATCTGCGGCTGCATTCCATTCTCCTTCTGGTGTTCGCCGACTAACTTAATCGGCGTGGCGCGAATATCATTGTGCATCCTGGGGTAAGTGGAAGTCAAGAAAAAATACGGCTCTTGTGTAGATTAAGTTTCAACCACTACGGGTTGTGGTTTGGGGAACCGTTCGGGGAACTTCTTCGCGATCTCCCGGGCCAGCTCGCCAATGGCGATCTCCCACGGTTCCAGGGCCTCACAGTAGAAGAACCGGAGGGAGGGATGCCAGGGGCAGTAGTCGGTGCCCAAGGACCACCACGACTGGTTGCCCTTGTGGGCCAGCACCCAGCAGGGGACATCGAGGGCGCCGGCGAGCTGGGCGGTGACGGTGAAGGCCGACACCACCAGGTCGAGGTTGGGGATCAGGGCGGCTTGTTCGTCGATGTTCTGCACCAGGTCGAGGTCGGACCAGGTGTGGAGGTTGGCATCGAAGAGTTCTCCCACCTCGGCCAGCTCGTCCTGGCGCCAGCCCGGCTGGAGGTTGATCCAGGTAATGCCGGGGACCGACAGGATCGGCCCCCACTGGGACAGGCGCATGCAGTCGATGGCCCGGATCCCTTGATAGCGCAGGCTGCGCCAGCAGATGCCCACCCTGGGACCGGTTCCGATCGTGTCCAGGCGGGAGTTCCACTCCGCCACCCGGAGTGGGTCGGGGTCCAGGTACCCTCCGGTGCGGTGGTATCTCTTATAGTCGGGCCGCAGCAGCCGCGGTAGGGCGCCGGCGGGGATCTGGTAGGCGATGTCGGGATTGGTGGTGCAGGGTTGCGGTGGATCGCTCTGGGGCACGAAGTCGATCACCCGGAACGAGCGCTGGAACAGGGGCACGAGGCGGTGTTCGCACTCCACCACGATCCTAGATCCACTAATCTCACTAATCTCCAAGTACAGGTCCCTCAGCAGGCTCGCCCAGACGAGGTGGTCCCCCAGCCCCTGCTCCATCCACACCAACAGGACCTTGCCATCGAGCGGCTGGCCCTCCCAGCGCGGGTGGGTGAATGGCCGCGGCGGCTTGCGATCACCGGTCTTCAACCCCCACTCGTAATCCTCCCACCCTTCCTGCATCTGGCCCAGCGCCAGCAGGCACAGCGACCGACCCCAGTAAGCCGTGGCGGTACCAAACTGCATTTCGATGGCTCGGTCGTAGCACTCCAGCGCCATCCGGTTGCGTCCCAGCCGGCGATGGATGCAGCCAAGGTTGACCCAGGTCAGCGCGTCTTGGGGATCCCGCCGCAGGCTCTCGTAGAGCAGGTACAGAGCCTCGGCGTCGCGGGCGCAGTTGGTGAGGCAGGAGACCTCGTTGTTGACGGCCGTGGTGAGCGCCGGCTTCAGGCGCCGGGCTTGGGCATACCAGTAGGCGGCCTCGATCCACTCCTGTTGGCGCACCAGCAGGCCGGCGCGGGCCCAGGCGGCTTCGGCGGACTGGGGGGATAGGGAAGTGACCAGGGCAGCGTAGAACAGGGCTTCCTGCACGCGCCCGAGCCGCTCCAGGATCAGGGTGAGGTTGGCCATGACATCGAGGAAGTCCGGCCGGATGCGCAGCGCCGCCAGCGACTCCACTACGGCCCGCTCGAGCAGCTCCTGGCGCCGGGCGGGGTCGGTCTCCACATCCACCGCCACCCGCTCGAGGGCCACCGCCAGGTTGGCGTGGTACTTGGCGCAGGGGGCCAGCTCGACGGCTCGGCGCAGGCGAAATACGGCCGCCAGGGGAAGGTTGTCCTTGTTCAGCGCCTGCAGGCCAGACTGGTGCTCCAGGCGGGCCTGCAGGCGGGGGGACAGCTTGCGTGGCATGCGCATGGCTACTCGTGTCTCAGCACCAGTATCCCGTCGTGGTAGGGGGTGTACTGGCCACTGGCGTCGTAGGAGGCCGACACGATCTGCCACACCTTTGCGTCCGTCTCCACCTCGTTGTCGATCACCCAACGGACGAGGCCGTGCCAGCCGTCCACGATGTCCCGGCCGTACTCCTGATTGTCCAGGAAGGCGGTCTGGATGATGAGGTGTCCGCCAGGGGCGAGGAGCTTGGCGCAGTTGCCAAATGTGGCGGGCAACTTGTCCAGGGTGTACCAAAGGATCTGGCTGAGCACAACTACTTGGTAGCGGCCGTACTGCCACTGGTAGTCCTGAACCGCTCCTGGGTCGGCGATGTCGAGCCGGTAGAAGAAGCCGCGGGGGAACAGGCTCCAAGCCCGCTCGACGGCAGTGTGGGAGAGGTCGCAGCCATGCACCACGCGGCGTGGCTCCAGGCCACGGTGGATCAGGTCCACCACCTGCCCGTTGCCGCAGCCCACCTCCAGCAGGCCGGTCCAGGGGAACTCGTTCAGCGTTCCCTTCAGCGTGTTCAGCAGCCGCCGGCGGGAGAACTCGTAGTAGTCCTTCATCCGCGGGTGCTCGCCGGACTGCCCCCAGGGGTCGTCCATGGCTCGGTACAGCCCCTCGAAGTCCCCCCTGTACTGTAGCTTCCCACGCTCATCGCGGGTGAAGATGAAGTCTCCCGAGTCGCCCATCAGCATAACCTCCCAGTCCAGAGATAGCGTCTCTGGTTCTCTACCTTCCCCACCACCGCCGGGTCGTCGTTGGTGCTTTCAACCACGCAATGGATAAGCTCCTCACCGATTTCCACATCGCACATTTCACCCCGGTGGTGGGCATGAGCAATTCCCGACCACACCAGCTCTTCCCCATCCTTGATTGTAAGAATGGCACTATCGTCTATCTGGAATGCGGACACCAACAGCCCTGGAGAGTCGCCGGTGCCATCAGTCACTGGCATAGGGCCTCCACCACCTGCCCCAACTCCGATATACCGTGGGCGGTGGAAAGGAACTGGATGCGGTTGCTGCCGACGTGGACGCCCCGCTCCCGTACCCCTTGGTAGTAGGGTATTTGGGCCGCTGCGCTGGGCTCCGCCAAGTCCCGTGCGCGCCGGGTGGTGATCGGGGCGGGACTGTGGATGAGGCGGGAGATCGACCCGGTGCCCATCATGTGCACGGGCAAACCGCGTCGGCGGCACTTGTCGTTCACCGCCGCCCGCAATAGGGAACCCGCCTCATTGAGGGGGGGGTAGACGGGGGTTGGGCTTCCGCCACTCAGCCAAGACAGGGTCGCGCAGCCCGCCGCCACGGTCAGTGGGTTGCCCGAGAAGGTACCGCCGAAGAACACCTCCCGCTGGCGAGCCTCGTCCATGATGTCCGCGCGGCCGGACACCATGCCGATCGGCAAACCTCCGCCGAGTACCTTGCCGTAGGCGGCCAAGTCGGCCTGGATGCTGAAGTACTCCTGCCCCCCGCCGGGGGCCAATCGGAATCCGGTGATTACCTCGTCGCAGGCCAGCAGCACGCCGCAGTCGGTGCAGGTGTGGCGCAGGTCGGCCAGGAACCGGCCTACCTCGTCGCTGGGGCAAGATCCCTGCACCAGCTCCACTAGCACGCAGGACAGCTCCGAGGCGTGCTCGCGGATCAGGCTTAGGGCAGCGCTGTCACGGTAGGGCAGGAACAGAACGGAACCAAGCACACCTTCTGGCAGTCCAGAAGATCGCGGCTTCATGGCCACCGTCCCATTGCACCCAATGGCCTCGTAGCGCTCCTCTACCAGCGTTCCATCCCACGAGCCGTGCCAGCACCCCGAGAACAGGCCGATCTTAGGCTTTCCTGTCACCGCCCGGGCGATCCGGCACAGCCGCATCACCGCCTCCGACCCGCTGTTGCACCACACCCGGCCCGGCAACCAGGGGATGAACCGGTCGAGCAGCTCGTCCATCTCGTGCAGCCCGGCGTGGGGCGCCGTGAAGATGGACCCTCGTGAGATCTGCGCGCGGACGGCGTCCACCACTACCGGGTGGGCGTGGCCCAAGATCATGGACCCGCCGCCCAGGGCCATGTCGATCATCCTGTGGCCGGACCGGTCCCAGAGGTAGCAGCCCTCGGCCCGTTCGATGTAGTGGGGCTGCGCCTCGGTGGCGTACCCCTCGTTGCAGATCATGGTTTGCTCCTTAGTAAGTAGTTAGTAAGTCGTCCTCAAGATGCTCCCCTGGCGTAGTACCGGGCCCACGCCTCCGCGTGGCCGGCGCCGTGCAGGGTGCCGTCGGCGTTGCAGCCGGCGCAGGGGTCGAGCCCCCGCCGGCCGTGGGCCAGCCCCATCCGGTGCTCCCGCGCCTTGGACGAGGTCCAGATGTCGAGCAGTGGCTCCCGGTTGATGTTCCCCAAGCTGATCTTGCGGTGCCAGTCCTGGGCGCACACCCGGACTTCCCCGTCCCAGTCGATCATCATGGAGTAGGCCGGGTAATGGCAGATCTTGTCTGGCACCACGGGGAGCTGGTTGCCGATCGTCACCACCCCGGCGCGGTTGGTGAGCTTGATGCCGTAGTCCCGGTCGGCTCCATACCACCGGTCGCGGAGTAGGTAGTGGTCCTCGGGGACGCCGGCCGAGCGGAACAGTTGGTGGAAGCGCTCCTCCTGTTCCGGTCCGTCGTATAGGTTCACCACGAACATGGACAGGCCTATGCCGCAGAGAACGCCAGCCCCGTCGGGGTAGCGCTCCATACGGTCTCCATTGGTGACCAATTCAACCCTCGCTACTTGGGACAAGCACACCACCATGCCGGTGAGGTAAGGCGACAGTAGCGGCTCGCCATAGCCAGCCAGCACCACTGTGCCCGGGTAGTTTATCCTCCTAAGTTCGCGCGCCAACTCCCGGTAGGTGGCCGGCAGCATGTGCAGCGGGCGATTGGGGTAGCGGGTTGGGTCCGACTTGGGGCAGAACACGCACTGGCGGTTGCACAGCTCGGCCGGGCTCAGCTCGATCCAGGCCGGCAGCGGGTAGCCGTCCGGGTGCAGGTGGACCGCGTAGTCGATCAGGTCCTCCTTGCGCTTCAGGTTGCGGAGGGTGGCGGAGGTCATGGTTACTTGTTCTCCAAGTGCGCCTCAATGTCCTCGATGGCGGGGAACCGCAGAGCGTTCTCCGCCTTGGTGTAGTGGTCATGTCCAGTGGCGTCGTAGTAGGCGTAGCCGGCCAAGCTCAGGACCTCCTCCAGGTGGGCGATATCGTGCGCGGCCCCCGTCGGCGCACTCGATGTAGAAACACACGATGGTGGTCGGCATGTTGCTCCTTCACTTGTCACCAGTGCGCATGAGCTGGACCAGCTCGGCCAGCCGGGCCGAGATAGCCTGCTGTTGCTCCAGCAGCTTCTCCAGCGCGTCGATGCGGCGGGCGTCCTTGCCGTCGCTCGGCGATGTCCACCAACAGGCCAGGTTGGTGTCGAGGGCGCGGATGCGGGAGAAATGCCGCTCGATCTCCGTCAGCGCCCAACCGGTGTGCGCGTAGCCGCCGGGGAACTCGGCGAAGAAAGCCACGGTCACCGCTTCTTCCTCCCCACCACCACACAGAACCCCTCATCCTCGTCGAGCAAGGGCACGAACGCCTCCTGCACCTGGTGATAGTAGTGCAGAACCCACTCCGGGGGTGGGAATACCTCGGCAAACATCGCGAGCAGCTCGTACCGCGGCATCTCGTTGACGTGGTAGGGGCTGGTGACGTAGGGCACCCCGTCCCGGCAGCGCAGCATGGGGCTGGAGGCCACCAGCACTCCACCGGGCTTGATCCAGCGGGCGGCGTCCCGCAGGAACTCTTGGCAGTTGCAGGGGTGGAGGTGTTCGAGCGTCTCCAACGTGACCAAGGCACCCAACCCCACATGGCGCTGCTTCTCGACGGATCCGAGCAGGTAGTAGGTGCGATCGCTCCAGTGGTGGAGCTGGGCATAGCCGATAGCGTCGTAGGAGCGATCCACCCCCAACACATAAGAGTCCGGCACCAGCCTGGCCAGTAACTCGGTGCCGTACCCGGACCCGCAAGCGCAGTCCAGGACACGGGCTCCGGCCGGGATGTGCCGGGCGGCGAACTCATAGCGGGCGACGTGGCGCCGCACGTTCTCGTCCCTGCGGTTGGCATCGGTTACATAGATGCGCTCCGGGGAGTTGCCGAGGACTTCAGGTTTCCGGTCGATACACGCCATCGGGTCCTTTCAACAGTTTCACCGGACTGGGCCGTGGAGTATCCTCCACCATGGCCTCCATCTCCGCCTTCCGCCGCCGCTTCCCCGCCGGTTTTGGGGGCACTCCCATCAGCCTCTCCCACTCGGCCTGCACCTCCGGCGGCAGTCCCGGCGGCAACTCCAGGGGTGGCGGGGGAGTCCCCAGCATCCGCCCCAGCAGCACCGCCCCGCCGCCGAAGACGGCCGTAGCGGCCACCGTCTCCACCATCTCGGCCACATGGTCCAGGAACTCCTCCAATGGCCTCTTGGGCGGCCGCTTTCGCCCACTTGGTCGTCTGGGTCGTCGGGGCATGATTTACTCTACTGCCTGCTGCTTACCCAGGCAACCCGGACACAGCCCGCCTGGGTCCGTCTCCACCGTCTCGCCGCAGAACAGGCACGGCTCACGGTGGACCTCCCGCATTGGCATTCCGGGGATATGGCCTGTCTCGACCAACTGGCGGACCTTTCCAGACAACCACTCGTTGCAGCGTGCGCCGTCCCCGCGGCGGTGCCGGTACACCCTGCGCCGATCCCGCTTCAGCCAGGACCCGCAGCAGCCGCAGCGGAGATACTTTGGTTGGCGCCCCATCACAGCCTGCGATCCATCCTCTGCCAGCGTCCGTACTTGGCCGCTTCCAGGAACCTCTTGCACACCGTTTCCTGCCGCTGGAGCAGGTTGAGCCGGCTGCGTATTTCCCGCACGATGGCCGGCCGGTTCGCCGCGTGGGGTAGCTCCGAGTGGCCAATGGTACCGTCCTCGTCCAGCCACACCCGGAGATTTCCCTGGCGTAGGTCGATGTAGCGGCGGGTCACGGCAAGTTCCTCGTCATGGCCCACCCCGACCGGCCGGGTGTAGCCAATCCAGGTCGTAAGGCTTGATGGCCCTCCATCGCATCAGGGCGCAGGCCAGGGCGTCTCCAATGGCCATGGCCACCACAGTCGAGGCAGTTGGTACCAGACCCAAGTGGTCAGCCTCTTCTTCCACCGCGGCGTCGAACAGCACGTTCATCTTGGCCGCCAGGGGGGAGTCGCGGGTGCCGATAATCCCGATCCGGGAGTGTTTCGGCCGGAGATCAAGCAGCTCCAACAGCTCCGGGGTAGCTCCGCCGCGGGAAATCACGAGCAGAACATCGCGCTCGTCCAGGACCCCCAAGTCCCCGTGCAGCGCATCGACGGGATGCAGGTAGACCGCCGGCTGCCCCGTGGCGCACAAAGTGGCGGCCAGCTTACGCGCGACCAAGCCGGACTTCCCGATTCCCGTGGCCACGACCTTGGACCGGTAGGACAGGATGAGATCCACGGCCTGATCCATGGCACCAGTGATCCGGCTGGCCGCAGCTAGGATGGCTAGTCCCTCAATGCGCATGCACCGGAGGGCTGCTTGGCGGCTGGTCAGGGGGCCACTCATACGGCGCACTCCACGCACAGCGCGTCCGTAACGCTGTTGCAGCAGGGGCCGAACATCCGGCCGCACTTGCCGCATCCAGCGAGGGAGCAGCGGCGGCCCCCTACCTCCTCGGACGGCAGCGTGAAGCCGCAGACCTCACAGGTTACGGGATCGGACTGCTTCGGCTCGTCGGTGGCCACGGCTATGCTCCCCCCTCAGATGGCTTCCCCATCCCCTACCCACTACCCCCTACCCCCTGTACCCGTCCAGCAGCGCGTCGAACTCCGCCCTGATCATCCCCACATCCGTGGGACCATCCGGGTCGAGGATGATGGTGCGGGTGGTGCGCAACTCCGCCAGCCGGTCAGGACTCAACCCCCCCAGGTTCCCTGGACCGCGGGGTAGCCCGGCACCAGGACGGTTGGTGGGGCGCATGCTTCCGCTGTCCGTACTATTCTCCTCGATGTCCAACTGCATGCTCGTACTGGGCTTCATTTTGGGATGCACCTCTTGTGCGCGTACCCGCCCAGCACCACGGTCCGCGGCCGGGGTCCCCCACAGTAGACGCAGCGGGGGACCCTGTACTTGCGCGACAGCGCCCTGCTCCTGGAGCGTTCCATCGCGGACTTGGGCTTATCCATCGACGGTCCCCCTCCTCAATTCCTGTTCGAGCTTATTCAACATCCCCTCACAATTCTGATCGCATCCGAAACCCTCTTCGTCGGCCTCCAGCATGTAGACCCGGTTGTTCAGATCGCGCAGGACATCGGCGATCAGTTGCAGGGCGTCGGCGTCCAGTTGCCGGGCTCCAGTCGATTCCTTCAAAAGGACCTCGATTTGATACTATGCACTTGGCCCTCCAGTGAGAGCCAATTCCGCCTTTGAATTCGCCACGGGGACTAGCTTCCCGAGGGTACCCTTTTTGACATGGCGCCACAGGGTGGATACCGACACCCCCAACTGGTCGGCGATCTTGTCCCACCCCATGCCCTGCGTCCGCAGTTCGGCAGCGGCCACCCGATCAAAGACCCGCTTGGGCCGGCCGGGCGGCTTGCCCGACTTGGTGCCATGCTTGGCGGCATGGGCCATCCCGGCGACGATCCGCTCACGCAGGATGCCCCGCTCCATCTCCGCGAATCCGGCCACTAGGGTAAACATCATCTTCCCCACTGGAGTCGAAGTGTCCAGATTCTCCCGCAGCGACACGAAGTCTACCCCGATGACTTGGAACTCCTCCAGGGCCAGGATCAGTTGCCTAGCCGACCGAGCGAACCGGTCGAATTGGATTACCATTACAGTGTTGATTCGACCCTTCCTGGCGTCCTCCATCAATGCGTCGAGACCCGGACGGCTTTCCATGGACCCGCTGGCCCGATCAGTGTAGAGCTTGACCACCTCCCACCCGCGCTGGGCAGCCACCTTTTCCATCTGCTCCTGCTGCACATCCAGGTTCTGCTCATAGGCGCGCTCCCCTGTGTCCTGATTTACCTGAGCGGCCCGCTTGGTGGTGGACGCTCGCACGTACAGTCCACATTTGCGTGGCTGATCGCGTTCAATACGTTTGGGCCTAGGCATCAGGAGAATTATGACGATGTGTGGGGATACTTGTCAATAACTATTTGAGATTTGAACGTACCAGTACTGTCGGGTCAGTCGGTGAAGTAGTACAGCAGCAGGAAGGCCCCCACGGCCGCCACGATCAGGACGAGAGGATCGGCGCCGAGCACGCCCGCCTCCTCGAGGGGGGCCGGCTCCTGTCCCCAGTCGCCGGTGGCCCCCCCGCTGGAGGGTAGGGACACCGGCGGCAGGCCAGTGATCGCCGCCACGTAGTTGCGGGTGGAGGGGGGCCAGCGGTCCGGCCCCCGGGCGGCGCAACTTGGGCCGCAGTTGTAACCGGCCAGGGCATAGGACCAGTCGCCAAACTGGGCGTAGAGGTCCCGCAGCAGCCGCATGCCCCCCTCGATGTTGGCCTCGCCGTCGTAGGCATTGACGCCCAGTCCCGCGGCGGTGGCCGGCATGAGCTGCATGACGCCGACTTCGCCCGCGGCCCCCCGGGCCGACTGCTGGAACCCCGACTCCCGGCTGGCCACCCCCATGGCGATCTCCAGGGGGACGCCGTAGACGGAGGCCCAAAACGATACCCGGGATTGCGCGTCGACGGCAGTCATGGGCTATGGTCCCGGCACCGCCGCCCGCGCCACGATCGCGGCGTCGCGCACGTCCGACGCCCCGTCCCCGTTCTGGTCGTTGGCCACCGGCCCGCCGCCCAGGATCTCCTGGATCAGGATCTGCAGGTCGAGGATGTCGGTCTTGCCGTCGCCGTTCAGGTCGGTGGGAGCCAGCACCTGGAACGAGTAGGCCGTGCCCACACCGAGCGGCGCCGTGCCGCCGGTCAGTGTCGCCCCCAGCACCCCAATCAGTGGCGCCGCCCCGGGCATGGATATGCTCGCCGGACCGGGGGCGGCCGCGGCAGGCACTACGATCGAGTAGGTGGCCACCACGCCGGCGCCGTAGACGTTGGTGTTGACGCCCACCACCAGGCAGTTGGTTGCCGGCGCGTTGCAGTAGAGAACCTTGCCGGCAGCCGTGGAGGCCGCTCCAGCGGTGGTACGGACCACCAGGTAGTTGGCCGGTAGGGCCAGCGACCACTGCATGGCGGCTAAGTCGGCCGACGGATTGGTCAGCGCCACGTCGACGGCGATGGTTTGGCCCGGGCGCACCAGTGGGGGCCCGGACAGGTTGAGCGTCTGCCCCAGCAGGGACGACGCCAGCAGCAGGACTGCGATTGCAAATCTCATTGGGATACCCTCCTGTTGTCCATGGGCCTGCCCCTTTGGAGCTTAGCCCTACAGCAATATGCCATGGCTGTCATGCCGAATCGTGCCGTGGAACTTGCGGGCCGCGGAGGCGGCCGCTTGGGGAGAACGGAACGACCCAAGCTGCTGATGGCCGCGCGGGGGGTCGCCTGGGTACGCCGTGAGCGAGTATCCGGCGTGCCGTCCGTGCTTGGTGGTGTATGGCTGGATTGTGTAGGTCTGCCCGCCTACCCTCAGATCATAGCCGCTCTTGCCCTCCGCAGCTGCCGTTCCGCCATAGAACGTGGACCACTTGGCGATGCCTGGAACGGTTCCGGGATTCTTGTGAGTCCCACGCGATCGGGACCGCTTGCCAGCCTTGCTGGACTTCCATCGTCTCACGACCTTCGCAGCGGCCATACTACCTGGTTTGGTGTAGTAGCCAACACCACCACCGGCACGCCGCCGCGCAGTGCGCCGCCTACCGGCATTCTTTCCCAGCTTGTACCGCGGTCCTGTATTGCGTCTCCGCCGCGGGTTCGCCCGCCGCCGTACCCGTCTCACTGCCACCCGTCTCCGTCTCGGGTTCTTGGACCTTCGTCTCTTGGCCGCCCCCATCCCCCACAGCAATAACAGGGCTAGCGCCGGCACGGCCAGGAAGCCCACCACCGACAGCGGCGACGCCGCCCACCCCGCCCCTAGATTGGAGAGCGCGGCGGGCACCTGGGACGGGGAGAGCCAGATCTTGGCACCCCCCACTAACTCGTCCAACTTACCAGGTACGGTGGGAGTTCCAACGTCCCCCATCCCCACTTGCAGCATGGCCATGACTGGCCCCCTTTCCGGTTACCTCATGCCTTCTCTTCATACCACTGTGGGTTACTCCTTTGGAGCTTCTGCCTTGCGTCCGACCGTGACGGTGAGCCCCACCAACCCCGCCATGGTCTCCCTCACTACTTCCTTGGCCGCTTGGGCCAGCGCCGGTACGACCAGCTCGGCCAGCCCCCGCACCAGCTTGTCCTCGTCCACCAGATCCTTCAGTCCGAACATGGCCTACTCCCTTCCACTCATGGGGCGATGTCAGAAGCGGCTGTCCTTGTATACCGCCCCGCTCCGCATGTCCAGAAGATAACCCGGACTGACAACTACGGCCCCGGGACCGCCGCTGGTAAAGATGCGGATGTATCCGCCCGGACCGCTATACTGCCACTGGTAGCGGGACTTGCGGAATGGGATGCGGACCTTGACGTACTTGGCGTGTCCCACTACCTCCCGCTGGTTGCGTCGGCGGGCAGGATTGCGCCTCTGCCGCGCCTGGATCTTGCGCCGGGCGCTCTTGGCCGGGGGGTTGCGCCGGGACCGGCGGCGGGGGTTCTCGACCGTCCCCTCATGTTCCCTTGTAATTTCTCCATCCTTGAACAGAACCACGGATTCCCCGCTGGCTCTCCCATAGTTGGATTTGGATTGTGATACGTAGGCGCCAAACGTCTTGTTGGCCTCAAAGCCGTTTCTGCCGGAGTAGACAGTCCCAATGTTGCCGACTACCACCTCGTAGTCGTGGGCGGCTTTGCGGGCGGGATTGCGCCGCCGCGGGTTGGTCCGCCGCCGTCTCACCGCCACCCGTCTCCGTCTCGGGTTCCTGGCCCTCCGTCTCTTGGCCGCCCCCATCCCCCACACCAGCAGCAGGGCCAGCACCGGCACGGCCAGGAACCCCACCACCGACAGTGGACGCCCTTCCAGCTCCCTACCAATGTTCCGCAACGCCTCGGGCACCTGCGATGGGGAGAGCCAGATCTTGGCCCCGCCCAGCAACTGGTCCAGCTTACCCATTGGGGCCAGTGGGGGCGGTCCGGTTACCGCCGTCTCCCCCCCGTCCCCCATTCCCACTTGCAGCATGGCCATGGCTGGCCCCCTTCCTGGTTACCTCATGCCTTCTCTTCATACCACTGCGAGAATTTGTCCCGCCCGAACGGCGAGGGTATCCGCACCTTGACGAGCTTGCGCTCGTCCTTCTCCGCCAGCGCCCCCGGGGCGGCGGTGTCCCGCAGTCCGCAGGCGTAAGTTGCCGGCGGTCCGTTCCACGCCAGCTCCCCTACATCCACTACCCCGGCGGGGCCGGGGACGGGGTCGGGTGGCAGATCGCAGGCCGGGTCGTCGACGAAATCCCGTCCGAGGATGAGTTGTATCGACGCCTGTTCGATGCCGGGAACCCATGGCGGCGCCACCACTGCGGCCTTCCTGGCCGGGGGGGCGGGCTTGGGCAGGTAATCCTGTTTGGTGGCCTTTTTGATCGCCGCATCCTGCAGCCACGTGTCGCGGCGGTTACGCCAGAAGATCACCTCATTGGCGTTGGACTCCAGGGCCAGCGCGGTCATACTGCGCGCCATGGACTCGTAAATCTGCTGATCGAACATCGCCTCTCCTTCTACCGGGGCGGTCTGTCGCCCTGGACCTTCCCCAGCACGGCGCTGAGGATGTTGGTGATCGCCAGCACCCACACCGCCGTCTTGGGCGGCAGCAGGGGAACCAGCGTGGGCAGGGTAGCGGCCGCGGCGGCCAGCGCCGCCAGCAGCACGCCAAGCTGCGTCTTGTTCACGTTCATGTCATGCCTCTTTTCTCGAATCGTAAATCGTGTGTCCGGCGCCGCTGCGCGAGACCCGCTCCAGCTCCTCCACCCGCCCCTTCAGGCTGCCGTGCTGTAACGCACACTCCCCGCGGCGGATGTAGTTCCCGTCCAGGTCCTTGATGAGGTCCAGCTTCAGCCCCCGGATCGCGTTGCTCATGGCCAAGCGCATGTAGCCCACCGCGATGCCCGCCACGGGAACCACCACCGCCGCCGTCGCGCCGATCTGCTCTGCCGTCAATCCGATCAAGGCAGCACCCCCCACAGCACCCAGTAGTCCACGGTGCAGCCGGCTACCAACTGGTCGATGTTCTGCACCGTGGTAACTAGACTGGCCACCAAGTTAGTCGAGGCGTGGGTGTCCGACCCGCCAGCCGTAGGTGGTCCGGTGGCTATGGCCGTGTTGGACACCGCTTGGTCGATATTGTAGTTGAGCGCCCGGTACAGATTGTTGGTCCCAGTGGTGCCCAGTCCGCTCAGGGCCGTGGCGGCCCCCGTGCATCGGGTGGCCAGCTTGATCCGGTAGTCGGTGAGGTGCGCCCGGGCGGGCATCGCCAGCAGCGCCACGTTCTGGGTCAGCCCGGCTGCTGCGTTGGCTCCCAGCGCCCCGTTCACCTGCCAGCACCCGTTGGCGTTCGCACACCCATTGACGCCGTTGGCGATCTTGACCAGGGCGTACTTGCGCCAGGTAGGTACTCCCTGCTGGGTCTGGGCGTATAGCCCAGCCGTCGGCCCCCAGGCCAGGGTTAGGAGCGTTGGGAGGATAGTCGAACGCCGCATGGTCCACCGCCCGATCACGACAGCACCCCCCACAGTATCCAATAATCCACGGCGCACCCGGCCACCAGTTGATCGATGTTGTTGACCGTCGTGGCCAAGCTAGCGCATACGTCGATGCTGGCATGGGTGTCTGATCCAGACACCGTGGGCGGCCCGGTGGCAATGGCCGTGTCCGCTACGGCCTGATCGATGTTGTAGTCGATGGCCCGATAGAGCGTGTTAACCCCCCCTTTAGGCGCCGAGGTGCCCAGTCCGCTCAGGGCCGTGGCGGCCCCCGTGCATCGGGTGGCCAGCTTGATCCGGTAGTCGGTGACGTGGGCCCGGGCGGGTAGGGCATGACCGGGGACGGTCTGCAGAATCACGTCCTGCCCAAGATCGGCCACCTTGTTGGCCCCCAGCACCCCGTTGACTTGCCAGCAGCCATTGGGGTTGCCACAGCCATTCACCCCGTTGGCGATGGCCACCAGGGAGTACTTGCGCCAAGTGGGTAGGCCCTGCTGCTGCGCCAACAACGGCGCCGCCGCCAACCAAGCCAGTATGGCCATTCGCCGTTTCATGCCTGCCTCCTCATGTTCCCCACGCTCCTCATGCTCCTCACGGCCCGGACGGATAGGATCTGGTTCCCCCGCCCCCGGCCGATCCCAGCCCCACCTTGGGAAGCCCGTCCAGGTAGTAGTCCGCCGTCACCGGCGACCAGTCGGCGACGTTCACCCAGCCGGCGCTGCCGTCGCAGTCCACGTAGGCTTCCAGTACGCAATCGTCGGTTACCGCCCCGCTCGCCCCGGTCAGGGTCTCCCAGTTGCCCACTGCCACCGTCATGGTGTCGAGCACCGCCGCGGCGATCCCGCAGGCGTAGTTGGCCTTCAGCATCAGCCGCGGCTGGGCGCCCCCGTAGTCGGCCCCGCCCGCGTCGGCCACCTGCGACTTGCGCACCTTCACGGTGAAGGTTCCGGTGGCCCCGTTGGCCACCTTGAGCGGAAACACGTTGCTGGTCAGCTTCCAGGTTGCCGTGGCCCCAGTCGGGGTCATCCGCCAACTAACCGGGTTGGTGTTCACAATCACCGCGTCGGTCTGGCTCAGCCCGTTGCGGTAGTAGGTCCGGTGGCTGCCGTTGGTTTGCGCCCAACGGGCGAAGTGCAGGTGGGTGAAGGGCGGCACGTCGGCCACCCCGGTGATGGCGCTTACCGGGGTGGCCGAAGCCAGATTGCAATTCTGGCAGACGAAGTGATCGGCCATGGTGGCAGAGGACACCGACAGGTCGGAGGTGGTGTAGCCGGTGGTGGCGCCGAAGGTGGTGTTCTCGACCAGCACGTCGTTGAACGTCCCCGCCGATACCAGCAGCCCGTTGGCGGCTGCAAACGAGGCGTCGGAATTGAACGTGCCGCCGCGAATGGTGATGTCCCGCAGGTTCTGGCTGACGTTGAACGTGAACCGCCCATACACCGTAAACGAGTCCAGCAGCACCCGGGACTGCGTGCTGAACAGGGCGGCCACATTGACAGCCCCACTATTGCAGCGCCAGAACGTCCACCCGGTCAGGGTGGTGTCGTTCAGGTGGTTCGAGTTGAACGTGATTGGGATGCTGGAGTGGATGGTGTTGTTGGCCAGCGTGGCGCCCAGCCAGGCTCCACCCGAAGTTATGTTGGCCACCGAAGCCACCGTGTTGCCGGAGTAGGTCCCGGCCATGGCTTGGGGGTTGTGGGCGTGGGTGCCCACGATGTAGTTGTTCTGCCACGACTGGGCGGCGGACAGGGTGGGATTGACGCCGGGGTTGTTGGTGACTCCAGAGTTGAGGTAAATGTTGTTGTTGTCGAACGTCCCGATCTGGGTGAGCACGACCGACCAAGCGTTGAAATCGTGGAACGAGCACCGCTGCACGTCCCCAGTTACCCCAGTAGGCAGAGAGATGCCCCCGTCCACCGCCGAAGCCGATTTCCCCAGCCAGTAGAACTCGGCGTAGGACCAGGCCACCGTGGACCCCGTAATTGCGCTTACGTAGCCGGTGTTGGCCACCGAGGCCCCGTGGATCTTCACGTTATGGGTGAGCCGCAGGATCTCGCCGCGATAGGGCAGGGTCCCGCTGTGGGCGAACGCCACCCCGCCCCCCGCCCCGGCGAACCCGTCCACGGTAATGGCGACGCCGACGGCGTCCCCGTTCAGGGCGCCCTTCTCGAACTGGGCGATGGTGGAGGAGGTGGACGGCAGCACGATCTCCCAGTTGTTCAGCCATCCCGTGGCTGCGGTGCTGGTCAGGGCGGTGCCGTTCACCGCCACGTCGGCGGCCAGCAGGGTGGCGGTGGCGGCCACGCTATTGTCCCCGTAAGCGTTGAACGTTCCCCGCACGACAACCCCGAACTGCGCTACCGCGGCGCTGTCCAAATCGAGCGTCGCCGTGCTGTTGGCCGGCATCCGCACCCCCGCCGTTCCGATGCTCAGGGTCCCGTCGGTCCACACGTTGACGTTGCCGCTGCACTTGAGGTAGTAGTTGGTGGCCGCCGCGACCCCGTAAGACAGCACGCCGGTCTGCCCGATGTCGAGCGTCCCGTGGTCGGTGGCGGCGGTCTGGTCCATGGTCACGGTGAACCCCACCACATGCAGATTGTCGGCGGCCGCCGGTGCCGCACCGAATGCGGTCGAGGTCTGCAAGACGTGAAACCAGTTGCCGGCGGTGGCATCCCGGTACACGGCGGCCCCGCTCCCGCCTCCCGAATGCTTGACCCCCACCTTGTAATCGGCTCCCCCATCGCAGGTCAGGGTGGCGGCGAACTGGAAGTAATGCTCAGTCTGCCCCGCCGAGATGTCGGCCGCGTTGACCACCAAGTTGCGGGTGTCGGTCACCCCGTTGTCGTCCGATAGCGCCACGGTGACCGTGCCAACCACACCCAGCCGGTTCAGGTGCAGGATCATGCCCTCGATCACGTCGAGGTTGGTGCAGGTGAACGCGCTGCCGTAGACGTAGGAAGCGGTGGTGTTCGTGCTGGCCGAGCGGGTGATCTGCAGCGCGCCGGCGCCGGCCTCGGCCGTCTTCCAGGTCGCCGCCGTGGTCCAGTTGCCGGCGCCGGCCGAGATGCCGGTAACGGCCTGTAGTGGGACCGTAGAGCAGCCCAGGCCAAGCAGGAGCGGAATGAGGATGAGTTTCTTCATGGTCAGTTCCCCAGATAATAAACCAGCACCTGCATCCAGGTGGCGTTGGCGCAGGCGTCCACGTTCAACGCCGCCATGTCGTAGGCGGCGATGGCGTGGTTCCACTTGTTCGTGTCGGCCGGGGTGACCGTGTGGACGGCGTTGTTGGCCGCCAGGGCGATCTCCTGGCCTCCGGTGATGGTGTTGGCGTTGGTGGGCAGCACCCCGCCGGTGGCGACCTTCCACACGTCCACCGTGGTGGTTGGGCCGACCCCCACCGCCACCACCGAGTACCCGATGATGGTGCCCGCCCGGGGGATCCGGCTGTAGCAGACCGAGCCCACCGTCACCGTGGCGCCGCCGCCGTCGTAGGTGCAGCCGAACGTATAGACGTTCGAGGGTGGCGTCTCGGGCGGGAACAGGGCGATGGTATAGGTACCGGCCCCAACGTTGGTCGATAGCACCCGCCCGATCACCTGCCCCACCTGGGGGTAGGTCGCTCCAGCGTTGGTGCAGTCGCCCGCGGTTCCGGCGCTGATGCCCACGTAGTGGCCGGCGGTGGTGGCGCCGTCGAAGACACAGTTCACGATGCCGCTGGTGGCGACGACCGCGCTGCCCGCCGCCCCAGCTCCCGCTACCACAATGCCCACGGCGCCACTGGTGTCTCCGGCCGTGCTGATAATCACCGTCGAGGGGGCCCCGGTCAGCTTGGCCAGCTTGGCGGCCGTGGTGCCCGTACCCGCCTCGTTGGCCAGGCTGAAGCCGGCATAGCAGTCCGACCTGCCACTGCCCCCATTGTCGACGCAGAACACGCCGCTGCCGAAGTTGGCCGTCGCCCGCTGGGTGATCGGGGTGGCGTTGTTCTGAATGGTGGCGTAACCGGTGGTGGAGACCCCCGTCCCGGCCGTGACGCCATACAGCAGGAAGTTGGTGCCGGTAATTGTCTCGCCGCCGGCCGCGCTCCACTGGGCGGTCAGATCCACTGCGTTGGCCAGGGTGGTGTCCAGCGCCACTGCAGCGGTGTTGAGCATGGGCCAGTCCTGGCCCACCGGCACGCCCACATCCGGCCGGAAGTGGGCCTGGGCCATGACCGTGCCCCCCACCCCTACCGAGCGGGAGACCACCTTCGCGCTCACTTCCCAGACCCCATTGGCGATCGAAGGAAGCGGCGTCCAGGCCCCGGTATCGAGCACCGTGGCCGCGCCTATCTTGAGCCTGATTCGCAGCGTCCCCGGCGCGATAGGCGTGCTGTAGTAGCCCGAGGCGGCTACCATGACCGTGGTCCCGGCGGCGCCGAAGTAGCCCGCCGGTAGGGTCAGGGTCCCGCCGCCGGCGCCAATGATGGTAGCCTCGGCCGCCGCGGCGTTGGTGGCCGAACCGGTGGCGGAGAACAGGTACGATCCCGACGCCCCAACGCCGGCTACCGTGCAGTCGGTGCGCAGCAGGCCGGCGTTGTCGACGCAGCTCACCCCGGCCCCAGTGAAGTTGACTGTGTTGCGCCGGGTCAGGGCCGCTCCGGCCTGCATGATCAGTTGGTAGGCGCTGGGGGCGATGCCGCTGCCGTAGACCTGCACGAACCCGAACGCCAGCAGGACCAGCGCGGCGCCCCATCGGAACTTAATAGATCGCATAGCTCACCAACCCCCCTCCGCCGGCCCCCACCGTCTGGCGCACGCACAGGGCGTTGGCCGCTGGGACCCGCAGCGGGTCCGCGAAGTCGAGCGCCAGCGCCAGGATGTTGGTATAGGCGCCGGTGATCGCCGTCGTGCCCACCGCGCAGTTGGCCCCCGTGCCGTAGGCCAGCGAGGGGGTCTCGTTGGCGGCGAACGACAGGCTGATATTGCAGACCCGGATCTGCTGGCCGGCGGCCAGCGCCACCACCTCGGTGTAACCAATGGCCGCCGCCAGCGTAATGGGCGCGTAGGAGTCGCACACCGCCTTGCTGGCGATGACGCCGCCGGTCAGCCCCGATCCCAGCCCCGCGCCGAGCGTGCCGGCCGCCGACCCCCTCATCCGGTCCCAAGCAGTACCATTGAACACGCTTGACCAGGAGGCCAACCCGCCCGTGCCCGCCGCCGGCGTCACGGCGTTGGCGTTGGCCACCCCGTCGGCGCCGGCGTTGACGGTGCCCAGGTTGAACAGCGCCGCCGTACCCGGTCGCACGTGCAGCGCGTTTCCCGCCCCCACCGCCACTCCGCCGTACTGGGCCAGGTTGATGTTGGGCGTGCCTAGGAAGCTCACCATCGACGGTGGTCCGGTGCGCCAGCCGTAGATGGTCCCCACCACCAGCCCCGCCCCCGCCCCGGTCGCACTGAGGTTCACCCGCACCCAGGGATTGTACCCGCTGATCTGGGTCTCGGCCCCCACGATGCTGGTGTTGGGGTTGATGCCCGCCACCACCTCGGCCCCGGCGTAGTCGGCCCACGCTCCCGGTACGCTGCCGGCGGCGTTGGCCGCCCGCTGCACGCTGAACGCCAGCGGCCCGGCGAAGGTGAACGAGGAGTAGGAGAGCACCCAGAAGTCGCAGCCGTTGGTGCGGTTGTCGTAGTTGCCGCTGACACCAACCGCGGCGAAGCTGAAGAACATCTGGCAGGCCGGTGCCACATTCACGTTCTGCACCGGCTGGGTCCAGGCTGCGGCCGTCAGGAGCAGGACCAGCAAAACCACGAGAGTAACCCGCTTGATCATCTTGCTCACCTCGCTAACCCCATCGGATAGTACCACCCCTGCACGGCCGCAATCATGCGCTTGTCGGGAGCCGGCACGATGCCGCTGGCCGGGCTCAGCCACCCGAAAGCGCGGATGGTCTGGCCCGAGTAGACCCGGACGAACTCGTCGAGCTGCGCGTAGGCCGTGAAATCGCCCAGCTCGGTGGGGATCGCGTGCAGGCTCTTGATCCAGTGCCGGTTCATCCGGAACCGCCAGAACAGATCCCCGCTGCCGTTGACAAACCCCAGCCCCACGTACTTACACAGGACCCCATAAATAATCCCGTCGTAGCCAAGGGGCACGTTGAACTGGAAGATCTGGGTGTCCAGGTTTGGCGCCGCTGGCACGCCGATCGCGCCGTATTTGTGGAACTCCCTTCCCTCTTCCGGGATCAGGTGGAGTGGATTGTCGACATCGCGCCAGCAGCGGCAGGGGCGGCAGGTGCAACTGGCCCAGTCCACCGTGGCCCACAGCCGCTTGTCGTTGGCCAGGCACCAGTCCCACACGTTGCCGCACTTGATGATGGTCCTGCCCATGTAGCGCGGCTGGGGGACAGCGGCGACCGGCGCGGGTGGTACGGCGGCGGCCAACTCGAAGTACCACATGTCGTCCCACTGGTAACCGCTGCCGGGTCCGTTGGTGAAAGGTATGCCGATCAGGCCAGCCCCAGGTGGAGTGTAGGCGGTGACCGCCCCCAATAGTCCCAGGGGCTGGTTGTACAAGTTGGTGGCGGGCAGCGCCGCCCAGCCGTCGTCGAACTGGTTGAGTTGATCCCAGGGAGAGGTACCCGGCGGTACCGGTAACTCGCCGCGGCTGAACAGGTGCAGCGCGCCGGCATCGTCGGCAGCTATGGGAACCCATAGGCTGGAAAGGTTGGTCCAGGCCGCGGGCGGGGCCGGGGGGGGATTGCTCTCGACCAAGGTCGTGGCCCACACCGGCACGTCGGCCGAGTTGGCCCGGAGCACGTACAGATTGACCGTGTTGGCGGGCACGCCTGGAGGGATCTGGGCCTCGATGAACGGGAGCACGATCTCCTGGACGGCTCCGTTCAGCCGCGCGATGGGCGGCGCGAAGTTCGCTCCCCCGGCGATGCCCAAGATCCATTGGAACTCGGGGTAGATGGACTGGGCGGCCGTCAGCGCGCCGCCGAAGGGGAGGGCGTTGTGCAGCAGCTCGATGGCATTGTTCACCCCCGCCACGTTGCGGTATTTGATGGTGAGGAAGTGCAGGCGGTTGGCGTCGCCCACCACCGCCGGACCCATCGGGTAGGTGTCTTCCTGGGTAAGCAGCCCGCCGTACAGGAACACGGGCGGTTGCCACCCGGCGCCCCCGGGGATCCACTCCGTGTACACGGCATGGTCGTAGGGGTTGGGGAACCGTGGGGAGGCCGGCACCACATCGGCGCGGCAGTGGAACAGGAACAGGTGCCCGTCGGCGGGGCGGTAGGTCAGCAGGAACGGAGCGGCGGCGCTGCCACCGCACCAGGGTCCGTTCACCTGTGGGATCACCGGCGCCAGCGGATCGGCCGCTGTGGTCAGGTCGGCCATCCAGGCGTCGGTGGCCATGTTGAACCGGGAGATCACCACCGTCCGTGGTGCCGCCGACAGGTAGGTGACGTAGTCCCACATCAGCCGGGCGATATACAGCACGGTTCCCAGTTGGATCACGCTCACCGAGCGGTAGCTGAAGGTGTTGGGCAGGATCAGCGGGCTGAGGATGTTCCCCTGGGGTAGCTCCCGCGCGTTCCCGTCATCCTGCGCCGCCCAGTTCGCCGCCTCGGCGGGGATCGCGTCGGTGCATTTGATAACGTGGGCGAAGGCGCGGTTGGCCGGCACCCCTCCCCCCACTCCGTCCCACCCGTTGCTATTATCCCCAGCGTTGACCAGGACCAAGTAGCGGTCGTTGCCGTTCACGAACGGTCCGGGATAAGCTACCGGGCAGTCGCTTAGCGTCCACCTGGTGGCATTCGGCTGCCCGGTCGGACCGACTGAGTAAGGGTACGGCATTCACGCTCTCAACCTGTCACACCTGCGGATAGAACCACCCGAAGAAGGCGCACACGAACCGGCCGAGCGGGTCCAATCGCCCCAGCGCCCCGGCGCCCAACTGCACCCAGTACCGGCACACCTCCTGGGTCCGCAGCCGCACCCCTCCCCGGTAAATCATGCAGGGGCTCGCCACCGTGCCCAGGGTGGTCTGCACGTCTCCGTAGTCCTTCAGCCACCGCCGGTTGATCTGGATGCGGTAATGGATATCCCCGCTGCCCTCGACGAATCCCCCGCCGGTGAACATGGAGATCACCGACACGATCACCCCATCGAAGCCAACGGGAACCTGGAAGGTGGTCACCAGCGTGTCCACCCCCTCCACCCCCGGCTGCAGGATGGAGCCGATCTGCTGGAACCGCCGCCCACTGGCCGGCATCGCAATCCAGGGTGGGGTTTGGCCCGCTGGCATCGAGGGGCAGCACAGCCCCTGCAGTCCGCCCCGCGCCTCGATCCTCCGCCACAGCTCCTGCTCCCGGTAGAGGCAGTCCGTGTAGGGGTTGGGACGGGCGGCGTAGGCCATCAGCTCCCGGCTCGCCCCGATGCGCAGATCCATCTTCTGGCCGCAGGGCTGGCGCCGGACCACCGGGGCCGCCCCCGGCCGGAGGTTGGCCTCTGCCGCGCCGATTGCATCGTTGCGCCCCATCCACAGCCCGAAGTCCACCGGTCCCGCGAGGGGCGGACTGACCGGCTCGAACGGCACCGCCGGCGGCGGACCGATCTCCACGCCCGGCTCGAAGCAGCGCATCAACACGCCCTTGCGATCACAGGGGATAATCACTGTCCACCCCCCACCCGCACCGGCGTCCCCGTGGCCGCCTTGATCGCCTCATCCTCCAGCACCACGCACGGCTCGGCGAAGCACAGCAGCAGTTGGCAGCGCAGGGTGGCGACGGAGCGGTTGGCGATCTCCACGTTGAGCAGGCCCGGCTCCATGATCAGCCGCGGCTGGGTCAGCAGGTGCGGCGCGATCCCGCCGCGGGCGTCCAGGGCTACCGCCGCGCTGAACGGGCTGAACCCGCTACCGGCCGTGTAGTCGGAGAACAGGGGGATCCCGGTGCAGGCGTCGGTCACCTGGACGATGGTGTTGGCGGCGGCGACGGCCACAAACGCCGCGTTGAACTCGCAGACCTGGAAGCCCCACAGATAGGACCCCGGCACCACCTTCACCTGCCCCTCGAAGGTGTCGTAGGCCGGGATGGGGGTGTTGAGGTCGTCGGGCTGCACCACCCAACGGGCCCGGTACAGGTTAGCCCGCCGCAGCACCTCCGACTGGGTGAGGCAGGCGGCGAAGTAGTGGTAGGGCAGGTAGCGGATGTTCAGGTTCTGGCTGAACCCGTCGAGCACGGCGTCTTTCAGCATGGCATTCTCCTTACCCCACAGAAGGCCAACTCCAGGGCCATGGGCAGCGAGGCGTTGGCCAGCAGGCTCATCAGGTCGAACAGGATCTGGCTGCCGGCCGGGTACACCAGCGGCGGGATTGGGAACAGGGAGTTGTAGTTGTTCCCATTGGCGCTCAGGAAGAAGTCGCACACTGGCGCCGACATCAACTGGTTGCCATCGGCGTCGTACAACATCATCTTAATCGACTGGTCGCAGGTGGCCACCGCCCCGCCAAACCGCTGCTGGGTCATGGTGATGTAGTACAGCTCGAAATCGTAGTCCTGCACCTGCATGTTGAACTGGCGCGGCCCGTCCATCACCACCTCGCCCGGGAACAGCCGCCCGGACCAGTTCACCACCAAATCGGTAACGATGGCGAACGGCTTCTCCTGATAGCGGTAGGCGGTGTCCTGCCGGGGCCTCCCCCCGCTGGGAAACCGGCGCACGCCCTGGAAGCAGAGCTGGGAGAAGAACACGGCCGTGCCCGTAGTGGCGTTGCCGGCCCGCAGCACATTGATTAGGTCGAAGGTGATGGCCGACCCCGGCGCATAGGCCAGCTCCGGCACCACCGCCTGGTCGGGGGTGATGGCGGACGGGGCGGCGAACAACTGCTTACGCTCGTCCGAGCGGACCTGGATGCGCCCGCCGGCCGCGGGTGCGGCGGTCACGGTGGGCCGCCCCGCAATCCGCCGCAGCAGGAACTCGCTGTCCTTGTGCAACGGCACCATCAGATCGTTGTAGGTCAGGCCGTTGGTAAGCGCGTCGGCGTCGAAGACATAGATGAATGGGCGGTCCATGCCGTGGGCCTCCCCCCTACAGCTTCGGCAGCCGGTAGCGCTTCACGCCGCGGAACAGCAGCTCAATGGTGTTGGGCGCCGCCGATAGGTCCGTAATGTCGATCCCGATTCGGCCCCCCATGGGGAACAGGATGCCCGGCGACACCGGCCAAGGGATCGGCATGGTGGCCACCAGGAAGTTGTTCGACAACAGGAAGCCGTTGGACAAGTAGTAGCCTTGGCTGTCGCTGAACCGGATCGAGAACACCCCGGTCGCCACCGCCAGCACCAGGGCCCGCCACTCGAAGTCCGCGTCGCTCATGATCGGGACCGCCTGGTCCCGCAGTGCCTGACCGGCCGTCAACACCACATCGTAGACGTAGGTGAAATCTACATCCACATACCCGGCCGGATAGCCCCCAACCAGCCCATTATAGGCCGGGGGGGCGAATGGGTTTACCGCTACGTTGGCTCCCATGCCTCGCACCTCCTCCAATTCCCTTCATGGACCTGGGCGGGGGCGTCCGGACGGACCACCCCCACCCAGGCCGATCGTACTACGCCCGTCGAGGACCGCCCAGGATTACTGGACGCCGCGGGCGTACAGGCCGTCGAGCAGCAGGGTCAGGTTGATGCCGGTGCCCCCCGCCGCCGCCAGCGCCGCCACGTAGGCGGTGCCGGTCAGATGAGCCTCGAAGGTCATCTGGTTTTCAATCACTATTGGTATCGCGAGCTTATGCATCGCCTCGCGGCTGGGGAGCCCGTTGTTGTACGTGCTCTCGGCCATGCGGGTGGTGAACCCGCTGATGCCGCCGCCCGCCGAGAAGTACCACAGCGGAGCGCGCTGGTAGACCTTCTGGCCGAGGGTGAACTCGAGGCAGAAGCCCCCGGTCAACCCGCCCAGGCCGGAGCCCAGGATGTTGCTCAGGTCGAGCGCCAGGATGTCCTCGTTCCAGCGCAGCCGGAACCCGAAGATGGCAAACGCTTCCGGCGCCGGAAGCCGCTGCGACTGGGTCATGTTGGTCTGCGCCAGCGTCTTGCCCGAGGCCGGGCCGACGTTGGTGAAGAACGAGGTGGTCACGTTGTTGACCGTGCCGGCCGCGCCGCCGGCCACGCCGATGCGCACGGTGTCGTAGATGGGTGTGTGCTGCACGTCCATCCGGTTCGACACGTACACCTCGGAGTTGAAAGCGTCGAAAATCATCTGCTGTTGGGGTGTCACGTTGTTGTTCTCCTTTTTACTTTCCGGGGTCGCCCTCGATCGGGCGGGCACCCCTACTTACAGGGCCACCCCGAAAGCGCGGGTCAGGCCGTTCATGGTCACCCGCGCCTGGGCCGGAGCCGGGGCCGGTATGCGGAGCGGGTTCTGCGGCACCGGGAACTGCCCCGGCACCAGCTCGCCCATCCCCGAGAGGGCGAGCGGAACCCCACCCACCCTGAAATTGGGCAACACGGCGTTGAGCACCATGCTGCCGGTCTGCATCAGCCCGCCGAAGAACACGGCGTCGCCGAACGACTTGCCGACGAACTTGGTCGCGGCCGTTCCGGCGGCCCAGGCCGAGACTCCGGTCACGATGACCCGCGGCCAGACCCCGGTGATGGGGATCAGCCCCGCCGGCACCAGGCCGGGGAGCAGCTTGGCCGCGGCCACGCCGAGCAGCCCGCCCGCCAGGGTGGTACCGAGACCCTTGGTCCCGGTGGCCCCAAAGAACGAGGGGATCGGATTGCGGCGGCGGTGCCGAATGTTGACCCGCCGCCGGCGCCGGGCGACCACCCGGACCGGTGTGTTGCGTCTCCGGGCCGCGTATCGGCGGCGCGGGTTTGTCTTCCTCTTGCGCTTTGCCATGTACGTCTTTCTCCTTTTTGGATTTACGGCCCCGAGTGTCACCACAAGTGCCGGGTTGCTGACGGCGCGACGGCGGCGGCGGCGATGGACCACCTTCACGGGGGCCCTTCTCCGCCGGGGGTTGGTCCGCACCCGCCGGGCCACCGTCGTGCGGCGGCGCCGGGGGTTGACCACTACCGTGCGCTTACTGTGCTTCCGCCGGCGCTTCAGGCCCGCCTTCTGGGCCTTGGTGCCGAAGAACTTGATCTGTTTCGCGGTGAGCCGGCGGCGGTGGCGCGGGTTGCGGCGCTTGGCTCGCACCTTACCCCGTCCACGCCGAGGGTTGGCTACCCGCGTGACTCTGGCAACTGTTGCCATTCCTGCCTCCCTTTCTCACTGCCTACTGCTTTCATATCGTGGTCCACCGGGCTCCCCTTACCTCCCGATGGTGTGCGGGCGCAACACATGCACCCGGAGCACCGGCAGGCTGGACCCGCCGGTGGCGGCCTTGGTCAACTCCACCGTGTTGGTCGCCTTGAGCGTGCATAGCCAGGCGCCGGCGTCGATCAAAGCCTCGGTGCCGGCCGAAGCGTACAGCGGCTCCAGGATCACTTCCGGGAAGCCCAGCGCCAGCTCGGCGGTCGAGATGCCCAGGTTATGGGTCGCGGTCACGACCACGCCCGCCGAGGCCGTAGAGGTGATGTTGAAGGTGACCTGCTCTTTGGCCTGCAACGCCGTGGGCGGCGCGGCTCCGGTTACCGGGTGTTCGTATGCAATGACTGCCATTTGCTTTCTCTCCTTTCCCGGCCCTAGCGGCCGATCGAGTGCGGACGGATCAGGTGGACCCGGATCTGGGCCACCGCCGTGCCGCTGTCGCTGCCAACCCCATTCACCTTGGTCAGGTCGATGGCGTTGGCGGTCTTGCCGGTAGCGCCGGGCAGGGCCGCCGATCCGACGATCCATTGCGCCGCACGGGCCGAGGCGCGCAACGGCTGCAGGATGACGATGGGCAGGCCGGCCGCCAGGTCGGCGGCGCTCATGCCCATGTTGTGGGTGACGGTGATCGCCGTGTCGGCGGTCACCACGTCGTTGATGGTGAAGCTGACCTGCTCCTTGGCCTGTGCGGCCGTGGGAGCTACACCGCCGGCGACTGGATGTTCGAATACAACGGTAGCGGCCATGATGGGTCTCCTATCTCCCGATGGTGTGCGGCCGGCGCACGGTCGCGATCGCCGTGGCCGCCGTGCTGGTGCCCGACAACTGGGTGAGCGTGGTGCCGTTGGCCGACTGGGCACTTACAATGAGCCGGGCCACGTTGGCGTCGGCGATGATCGGCTCGATGTTGACGATGGGGCGGCCGGCGGCCAAGTCGGCTGCGGACAAGCCCATATTGTGCACCACGGCGATATCGGCCGACCCGGTGGCAGTGGTGATCTGCGCCACCACCCGATCCTTGGTCTGGAGCGCGGTGGGTGCGACGGCCCCCGTCGCGGGCCACAAGAATAAAGCTGATGCCACTGTAAACCTCCTTCTCCCCGATGACGGGGGCTAACTCAATTCACTACACCCTCCGGCCGAACGTCGTACTGACCTCCGGCCACCGAAAGCTGGTTGTTCAAAACGTCGTAGAGCAACTCCGGCCTCACACCGGACTCCTCCCCGAGCTTGTGCTCGTAGTCGAGCACCTTCAGGCTGTCGAACTTCTTAGCCGTGCGATAGGTCAGCTTCAGGATCATGCCCAGCAGCATGGAGTCCCTGAGCCACTCGTCTCCCGACATGTGGATGGCGTCCAGATCGATCGACTGGTCCCCGCCGCGCAGGTAGAGCTGCTTGCCGTCCTCGCTCGAGCACAGGATCACCCCGGACTTGTCAAAGTCGAGCACGGCCTTGTAGCCGCTGGGGGTCTTGATGACGATCTCGACCAGGTCGCCCAGGCCGGCCAAGTTGCCGTGGTAGCGCACCTCTTCGGTGACCACCACCTCCTCCGAACTGGGTACCCCATGGAATTCTCGGTAAAGGTCAGCGGCGGCGTCGGCGGGGTTGCTCCTGCGTCCCTCCTCCTTACCGATCCTGTAGCCATCATTGAATGCGCGCTCCAGGGTGGACTTCTTGAGCTTTCTTCGTGGCGGACCCTCCCGGTACATCCCGCTTGGCGACTGATCGTTATACCACCGGTTGAAGCCGTACTTACGCACGTTGGCGTTGGACACTCCAGACCCATAAGCGCCTATTCTCGCCCAGTACTTACCGGCGTCGAAGGCCCTGTCCAGTGGGTCGTCACCGGGACGAACACGGTGAGGCAGCCACTCGGCGGGGTTGCCCCTCTTCTCCAGCTTGGAGGCGCGCGCCTCGATGATCTCCCGCTCCTCGCGCTGGAGCCGTTCCAGGGTGGCGGTATTGTGGTCCCGGTACGCCCTCTCCATGGCCACCCGCTTGCGGTCGAGCATCCGGGACAGGGTGGCGTCGGAGTGCTTCAGCAGGCGCTTGACGTTGGCCGTGCTGATGGGGTTGGACCACCGGCTGTACTGGGACCGCAGCCGGTCCGGCGTCCGCTCAACGATCTCACGGGCCACCTCCACCGGCATCCCGGTCTCGCGGGCCGTCCCGCTCAGCACGGCCTGGGCGAGGCGGTACTGCTCGGGGGAGGCGGCGGGATTGGGCCTCTCCATCTCCAGCCGTTTCAGCGGGCCGTGGTCAATCCCATAGCCCTTCACGTAGCCACCGGCAAATGCTTGCCGTAGTTGCTGGTACCCGCGCTCTCCATACTTGTCGTGCAGACCCTTCCGCACGTCCCAGTCAGTGCTGTGTTCCCACTCCCGCCAAGGGTCTGGCGGCTTACCTTGGTCCCGATCCGCGATGGCTCGGTCATACCCCCATTGCCACACAATGCCAAGGCTGGGGGAAACATCCAACTGCTCGGGGGAGGCGGCGGGGTTTTTCTCTCCGCGCTCCCCACTGTAGGGACCACGTAGCTCCCGCTCAGGCTGTCCGTACCCCCAATGACCTAAGTGCCGGTAAGTGGCCCTCCGTCCACTGCCTACTAACGAATAGGCATCGACGTACCGAATCAGTGGTCCCTGCGACTTACGGAACTGGTCCTCCAAGTCCCGCACATCGTCATACTCGTAGTAGTCCGGGAAGCTCGAACCGGTTGACGCCACGGCCAGCCGGTAACGCTTGGGGTGGACGGCAGGGTTGCCCTCCCGCATCCGCTTGTACGCCACATACTCGATCCGGCGCGAGTGCCGGTTGGCCTCGTCCTCCTGCTCGGCCGGGACGACTACAAGCCACCGTCCCGACCGTACACCGTGGGACATGGCGCGGGCGCGAATCCCCAGCTTGTTGGCCTCTTCCGCCAGCACCTCGGCGTGGGCTTGGGGGACCGACACGAAGTAAGGAATGGTGCCCGGCAGGTAGCCGGGGTTCCCCACAGCCGCCATAGAGGGCCACACGGTACGCAGATACTTAGCGTCCATCCCCTTCCCCCGCCAGATCTCAATGGCCGCGCCGGACGAATCGGCGTCCTGGTGGGCGCGCTCTACGGCTTCGGCCACCGTCATCCACTGCTGATTCATCGGCTCATGCGCGCTTGGCTTCCAAGCCCACGACGTGCCACGATCCCCAACATCGCGCCGGAAGAAGAACCAGGAACCGGTGGGGTTCTCCCTGTCCCACTCCCGCTGGTTGGCATCCGCTGCCGGATCGTATCCCAGGCTCCCTGGCTCCCACCCCTCCAAGGTCCCGTGGTGGAGGGCGTAGTGGTACACGTCGGCGATCTGGTCCTCGGGAACCACCACCTCGGGGCCCCGCTGCCCGTCCTTGCCTAGCATGATGGCGGTAACGTCTCCGTCGTCATGGCGGCGTAGGTGCAACTCCACTCCCGAGGACACGCCCACATGGGCCTCCCCCAAGCGCCCCAGTCTCTCAACCAGGAGTGGAGCGTACCTATCGGCCTTGTGGTCCTCAGCGTCGCCGGGGGGATTGTTGGCTCTCCCCCTCTCCAGTTGCTTGCCCTTGTCCATCCACCCGAAGTAGGGGGTTCCGTAGTAAGTCACCTGAACCAACACCCGGTCCTTGAGTCCTCGTCCTACCGCCTGTGCCAAGATCACAGCCGGGTGACCACCACCGATGTAGCGGGCGTCCCCCTTCATGGCTCCCGTCTCGTCGTCGAAGTCCGGGTACAGCCAGTAGTTTGTCGAGAGCAGGTACCCACGCTTCGGCAACTCGAACTTGTGCATGGACTCCGGGTTCGTCCCCCGGTACCTTCCCACCTCCCACGCCAGCGCCCGCTTGTCCCGCCCCGTGCCGGTGTCGATCCGGTGCAGCGGCGGCACCTGCAATGCGTCGTAGAGCAGGCGCAACTCGTGGGCCTCCCGCGGGGTCAGGTCCAGCCCCTGCCCCCGGACCTTGCCCTCCAGCTCCAGCATCCGCTGGTGGGCGCTCACCCGGGGATTGCGCCGCGCGGTGGACCTCCGCTGGTGGCGTGGCGCCGGTCTCGACGGGCGGTTGGTCTTACGCGGCATGACTCCCCCCTTCCCCTTCCGGGATCACCCGGATCTTGCCGGCGGCCCAGTCGCGGTTGAGTTTGTCGGCCGCCTTCTGGGCCAGCCGCTCGGAGCCGTACACGGGACGCTCGCCGTAGCCCTTGACGTTCATCTTCTCGCCGGTCACCGTGTCGTACACGGCCCACCAGCTCCGCCCGGTCTGGAGCGTCCAGTCGTCGGGGGCCGCATAGAACCGTTCGCCGGGGTTGCCCTTGCGCCATCTCTCAAACGCCGTCGCCACGGGCAGGAACTCGGCCCGGGGCAGCCCCTTAGCCGCTCGCCGCTCCTGGTACTCGCGGGCGTCCCAATAGTTCAGCCGCTTGGCCTCTGCCGGCGTGTCCGTGTAAAAGTCCGCGATACCGCCAGGGGTCTTCTCGGAGCGGGCCAAGTACTGTTGGCCCACCTTGGCCAGGATGGGGAACGGGTGAGGATTGCCCGGGTTGTCCGTCGGGCCGCCGCTGTCGATGCTGGTGGGCCCCGCCCGCAGCGCCTCCTCCACCGGCACCGCCGCGAACTGCCCGCCGTGTGTGCGCTGCATCTGCTCGGCGGTGTCCAAGCTCACCCGAAGCGCCTTGCGGGGGTCGTGGGTGTAGCTGGGCACGAGGCCCGGCGCGAACATCTTGCCGGGGGTTACCGCCTTCCCGCCAGCCAAGTAACCCTTGCCGAACACCTGGAGCAAGTACTCCCTGCCGGGGTTGTCTGCCATCGCCCCCACCGGCCCGCTCCCCTGTCCGTACACATGCCTGGTCACGTAGGGCTCGACCACCCCTTGCACGGCGCCGGCCAGGATGCCCACGCCCACGATGGTGGCCAGGTCCAGGGGATTCTTCCCTCGCAGCGCCCGGTCCACCGCTCCCGGCCCGCCCTCCTGGTAGGCCGCCCGCGCCGTGTCCCACTGCTCCCGCAGCGCCTCCACGATCATGGTCTCCAGCGGCACCCCCGCCTTATGCAGACCCCGCCGCACCAGCTTGTCCCGCACCTGGCCCACGAACTCGTCGAACGGCAACACCCACCCGGCCTTGCGCAGCGCTAGGTCCAGGGGATTCTTCCCCCGCAGCATCGCGTCTACAAACTGCTTGGCCTCGGCCAGCCCATCAAATCTGGTTTCTGGCTCCAGTGCCGTGGACCATTCCCCATCCGCCCTCAGCCATACCCTCACGCCTTTGTAACTCAGTTCCCGCTCTGGCTCTCCCTCCACAGCCCGCTCGAACTCCCGTTGCAGCCTCCCTCGCAGGAACTCGCCCCGGCTGGCCAGTCCAGACTTTTCCAGCCAGTGCCCAAAGGCCCCAGTGTCCCCGTAGCTCCGTCCAGCCCGATATGCTTCGTCCAGGGCCTTTCCCACGGTCCAAGAGGACCGCCTGACCGGTCCCATACGATTAGCCCGTACCCGAATTGTGTCCCTTGCCGCCATCCCATCCTTACGCTGCCTGCCTCGCCCCCACTCTCTACCCACCCTTGTTGGCTTTGTCGGCATCCGCTTGGGCCAACTCTACAGAGTCGTACTCCCAATCCACATCGGGGTACTTCAGGTTGACTACGCGCCCTCCTTCCGTATCGTATATTGCGTATGCCTGTGCGCTGTGATACACCAACTCGTTGTCAATGATGTCGTACGTCCTGGGCTGAAAGATCACACAGTAACGCTCGTTGGGAGGTTTACAAAACTGGAGCATAACCCGCCCCCCTACCCCCATGCGTCACCTTGTCACGTTCCCCAGAGGCCACCTTCAGCCTGCTCCGGATTCCCCTGGCCGCGCCTCTTGTTAGCCTTCGCAAGCCTCGGTGCTCTGAGCGAGCTTTGGCTAGCCTATCCTCATAGGCGCGCTTGGCCGCAGCACGCTCCTGGTGGTACTCCTTACCGCCCGGCGAGCTCAGTAGCCACATCAGCCCTAAGAGAGCCGCGCCCACGATCAGGGTAGCTGATCCGCCAAGAAAATCGAGTTGCCCCATCCCGCACCCGCACATGCCGCCGATGCAGCCACAGTCGGCGCCGAGCCCCGCCAGCCCCGCCGCCCCGCCGCACATCCCGCTCCCGCATCCTGCCGGTGCACATCCGCACCCCAGCCCCGGCTGGTTGGGCAGCCCATACCCCGGCGGGCTGGTGATGGCCGCGATGAGGGGGTTCTGCGGAATAGGGAAGCTGGCCGGCAGCAGTTCCCCAATGTGGGGAATGTAGCTGGGCGAGACGATCGGGTTGCTGGGGACCACGAAGCTGCCGGGGATCAACTCGCCCAACCCCGGCGCCGGATGACGTCCAATGTGTGCCATAACTCTCTCCTTACCTCCTGCCGCCAAACATCACGGCCACCAGCCCTGCGGCGGCCAACAGAAACAGGGTGTTGTATTCGCCCCGCTTTACTTTGCACACCGTTGTGGTGCCCAATACCCGCGACACCCATGGCCACTCGATTGCGGCGTCGTACTCGCAGGTTCCCTCAGGATCGCTGCGGGCGGCACCCTCTGCACTGGCGCGGGCCGCATCGATCCCGGCTTGGACACAATTCTCGTCCACCACGCCGTCAACCGTGCAGGCTTGGGTCATTTGTCCGGCGGTCATGGTTTCCAGTTCCCGTGGTGTGTAGGGAGCACACTGGGGGAGCAGGCCCCGGTACCAGGAACGGGGGTCCCAACTACCGATCAACCCAGCGGCCATACAATAAGCGGGCATTCCACACTGTTCCCGCGTGCCGCCCCGCTCCAAGCAGGACATGACTTCGATGTCCGTGGGAAAGTCCGCGCCCATGCCCACCATGGCCATTACCGTCTCCCCCGCATCAGCACCAATAAGAGAACGCCGACGCCAACGTAGATGTAGGTGTCCGAGATGCCGGGGATCAGAGTCTTTCTCACCGCCGGCGGCTTGTCCATCCCCGCCACCGACCCGTCCAGGTTGTAGTAGGTCCGCCATCCCCCCGCCGCCACTTGGCTGTACACCGGGTCGTAGGCGCCGCCCACGCACATGCCAACCTCCTGGCTCTTGGCGAAGTCGGACCCCTCGGGGCAGTTGAATGGCTGGGCATCGAATCCGGGAGGCGGTGCCGGGCCAAACCACTCCGGCCGTATAACCGGCCCAAGCAGAAACTCCGTAGTTCTGCCCGCCACTACCTCTCCCGTAGCTACCGCGTCCCCGATCCCAATCATGGCCACAGCTACTTCCTCCCCCCGTTTCCCCCGCCCCGCAGCAGGTCGATTCCCACAAAGGCCAGCAGCAGCAGGAACCAGTGGTTGGTAGGGCAGTACTCGGGCACGGCTCCCTGGTAGCAGTTGGCCTTCGACCGCCACCCGATGCACATCATGCCGTTACCCTCCTTCCCCTTCTCACGCCCGCCACGCCGTCGACCACGGCAACGTGGGGGCCCACCCCAGATCCCCTACCCCATCCCCGCCACCCCCACCAAAC